>Ga0193953_1000300_pt1 | contig 27928 bp, 18 predicted proteins | sample BB_4_MG_FD_140325 | JGI IMG/M metagenome (GOLD analysis project Ga0193953, IMG submission 140325) | Microbial mat bacterial communities from the Broadkill River, Lewes, Delaware, United States - BB_4_MG | ecosystem: Environmental > Aquatic > Freshwater > River > Microbial mats | place: USA...
TAAAGTATCTTGATTTTTTAAATACCTAAATAGTTGTTCAGCACTTTTTGGTTTCAGTTCTCTTAAATACAACTTTCCTAAATTATGAGCTACCAGCAAATTGGACGAGTCTTTTTTAAAAACATCTTCATATAAATCAATCGCTTTATCTTTATAACCTATAGTTGCAAACACATTGGCCAATTTAAGTTTCAACTGACTTTTTGGTTCAATTTCTAATGCTTTTGAATAAAAAGATATTGCCTTATTATAATTACCAATAGTCTGGTAAATATCTGCTGTTTTTTCGAGTGCAAGTGGATTCTTGTCTTTAGTCTCTTCCAGCAAAATTAGTGCTTTCTGATAATTCCCTTTTATCAACAAACTATCTACAACTGTAAAAACCGAAGATTGCGCTTCGGTTTTTAAAACTGCCACTAAAAACAGTAATGGAATTAAAATCTTTTTCATAACAATAATTTATTCAACTTTTAAAGCAATTGGTAATGAATATGCGACGTCAACAAATTGCCCTTTTAACTTACCTGGTGTCATTTTCGGCAAACTTCCCACCACTCTTATTGCTTCCTCTTCTAATAATTTATGAGGCGCTCTAGCCTTTGCTTCAGTTATCTTCCCGTCTTTACTAATTTTAAACACAATAAAAATTCTTTTTACACCAGATGTTAACCCTAAATTTTTAGCCAAATCTACATTGAAATTTATATTTACGTGGTTCTGAACTTTTTCTCGGAAACATTGACTTAATTTTTTTTGATCTCCTTCACAGCCTGGAAAAATAGGCGCCTCATCTAAATTTGCAAAAGGTATTCGATCAAAACTATTATTTGCACTGTTTGAATTACTATCTGAATTTAAAACTATTTCATTTAAAGCTAGAAATGGGTCTTTCTTTTCAGCATCACCACCAACTTTAAAAGCAATTGGTATACTATATTTTACACCAACAGCATTTCCTTTATACTTTCCAGGTTCCATTTTTGGTAAACTTTGTACTACTCTAATAGCTTCATCTTCCAAAGATTTATGAGGAGCTCTTGCCATTGCCTCAAAAACATTACCTTCTTTGTCAATTTTAAAAACCACAAAAATTCGTTTAACACCAGCTGTTAATCCTAAATTACTTGCCAGGCTTGCATTAAAATTTCTATTTACATGTTTTGTAATATTTTCTTGCAAACAGAATCTCAACTCTTCTTTCGTTCCTTCACAACCTGGAAAAACTGGAACTTCATCAATTATTGCGAAAGGAACATCATCACCTTCATCGTATTTATATTTCGATTTTGACCCAAGTCTTACAGATTTTGGTCGAAACCAATTTACTCTTTCTTCATTTCCATCAATAAGCACAACATGATCATATTTAGCCTGATCATTGCTATTAAATTTTGCAGTGATTTCCTTCTCTTTTTCAGTGTACTCACTAAGATCTAAATATCGACCAACCATAATACTATTTCCAACATAAGTTGGTCCAATCTCAAAATCAAAATATTGTCTTTTTGAAAAATCATCTAAACTATTTAAAACTGATTCCATCTCTGACAATTCCTCATTCACTTGGTCAATGCAAGATGTATAAATTAACATCCCAAGAAATAACGGAATTAATAATAAATATTTTAACTGTTTAATTTTTTGTGATTTTTCTTTTGCGATCATAACGATTCTTTTTTTAATTAATGAATGTTTGAAAAATTGATTGATGAATGAAATATTTTCTACATTAAAAGTTTCAGCCAATAATGTATTAAAATATGAGTTTTTATCGGATTCTTTTACTACCTCAGCATCTGAAATATATTCATGTAAAAGGGTGATTCTTTTTTGGTACACATATATTAAAGGGTTAAACCACATAAGAATTTTTAAGACTTCAAAAAACAATAAGTCTAAGGTATGTAGCTGTTTACAATGAATTGTTTCGTGCTTAATAATGTCTAATTTTTTATTATCTAATAAATCTTTATGAATAAAAATATAATTGAAAAATGAAAAAGCGGCTTTTTGTTCACGTAATAAAACCAACTTATAGCTTCCTTCACGTATCTTCTTGTTGTGTATAATTAAATTAATAATTTTAAATAATCTGACCAAAAACAGCATTGTAAATACCATAATTCCAACATAAAAAAGAAATGGTAACACATTAAACGTACTTTCACTTGCAGTACTTTGTATAATAATTGTTTCTGGGTTTAAAAATACTGTTGGCAATTGCACCATATATTCTTGTGGAATACTTTGCTGAATACTTTTAAATTTTAAGAGCGGAATTATAAAAGCTAAAATTGGTGTTACTAATAAATAGATTCTATTCCACTTAAAAAATGTTTCTTTTTGTAAAAAGAAATCATAAACGGCTAAAAATAGCGCTTGAAAAAGCAGTACTTGAATTATGTAATTTATCATTTTTCTGTCTTTTTGTCATTAATTTGTTGTAAAATTGATTCCAATTCGTTCATATCAACATCATTCTTTTTTACAAAAAATGACACCATACTTTTAAAAGAACCTTCAAAATAACCGTCAACTATCTTGTGCAAACTTTTATTACTATAGTCTGCTTTTTTAATTAAAGGAAAATAAATATACCCTCTACCCTGTGCTTTATGCCCTACAAAATCTTTTGTTTCTAATATTCTAATTATCGTAGAAACAGTATTGTACGCAGGTTTTGGCTTAGGCAACTGCTCAATAATTTCTTTTACTGATGCCGCTTCTAAATCCCACAAAACTTGCATTAATTGCTCTTCTGCTTTTGTTAATTGTTTCTCCATTCTTTAACTAAGTTTTTAGTTCAATAATACAAATATAACTAAATATTTAGTTTAAACTAATTTTTTAGTTATAAAATTTGCACGATTATTGTTTTAAAAATATATGTTTAAATTTGATTTATATTTAAAAGTATGGATATAGCCTTATTAATTTTTGGAATTTTATTAATGATATTAGGAATTCTTGGTTCGTTTTTACCAGTTCTTCCTGGGCCAATTACAAGTTGGTTTGGTTTATTAATGCTTTATTTAAGTGAAGCTGTGCCAATAAATTGGACTTTTTTAGGTATTACTTTTGCTATAGCCTTTATTATTTGGCTAATCGATTATTTTATTCCGGCAATGGGAACTAAACGCTTTGGTGGTACACGTTATGGTGTAATTGGAACTATGGTAGGTTTGGTGATAGGAATCTTTTTCTTTCCTCCTTTCGGACTTATTATTGGCCCATTTATAGGTGCCTTTGTTGGTGAATTATTAAAAGACAATAAAGATTCTAAAAGAGCTTTAAGAGCTGCATTTGGATCGTTTATTGGTTTTTTAACTTCTACATTTTTAAAGTTTATTGCTGCGGTGATTTATGCAGGACTGTTTTTTTCAATTTTTTGGGAATATAAAAGTGTGTTTTTTAATTTTAATTAATTCCCAACATAATTTGCTACAATCCAACCACTTGTCCAAGCATTTTGAAAATTAAATCCGCCAGTTACGGCATCAATATTTAATACTTCGCCTGCAAAAAACAGGTTTTTATGTAATTTACTTTCAAAACGCTTAAAATTAACTTCTTTTAAATCTATGCCGCCAGCCGTTACAAACTCATCTTTAAAGGTACTTTTTCCGTTTACTTTAAAAACAGACTTTGTTAACTGATTGGCTAAATTTTCTAAGTGTTTATTGTTTAATTGTGCCCACTGAGAATCTATTGTGATTTCAGCTGCAAGAACAAATTTTTCCCATAAACGTTTCGGAACTTCTTCAAAAACTGAACGTAAAATCACCTGCTTTTTAGCCTGTTTTTTCTTTTCAGATTTTAAATAATCTAATACAGCTTCTTGTTTTTTAGACAACCAATTTACTTCAATTTCAAAATTATAGTCGTTTTTATTTAATTCCAATGCACCCCAAGCGGAGAGTTTTAAAATTCCTGGTCCGCTTAAACCCCAATGTGTAATTAACAACGGACCTTGTTCGGCAAGTTTAGAATTTAAAACTTTTACCGATGCTTTTGGAACTGAAATACCAGGAATATTTTGCAATCTTTCATCCTTAATATTAAATGTAAACAATGAAGGAACTGGTTGAATAATTGAATGTCCTAAATCTTGCATCATATTCCAAACTTTAGTATTACTTCCGCTTGCAACCAATAGATAATCTGCAACAAAATTTTCTGAATTTGTTTTAACAATAAACCGTTCGTTTTCTTTTATTATAGAATCAACTCTTGTACTTGTTTTTAATACTACGCCAGCATTTTTAGCACTTTCTAGAAAACAATCTATAATAGTTTGTGAAACATTACTTTGTGGAAAAACTCTATTATCATCTTCTATTTTTAATGGAACGCCTCTGTTTTCAAACCATTCCATAGTATCACCTGTCATAAATTGATGAAAAGGCCCTAACAGTTCTTTTTTGCCTCTTGGATAAAATTCCACCAATTCGTTTGGAGTAAAACAGGCGTGGGTTACATTGCAACGTCCGCCACCACTTACTTTTACTTTTTGTAGCACTTTTGCGCTTCCTTCTAAAATTGTAACTTCCAAATCTGGATTTAATTCTGCTGCATTAATCGCAGCAAAAAAACCTGCTGCTCCACCTCCAATTATAATTAATTTTTTCATATAATTTATTTACTCTTTTTCTTTTTTTCCGCTCAGCCGCCGGTACATTAATTAAAACGCATTTCAATTTTGCTCATCAACAGCATTCTACCAACAAACTAAATAATTAGATCGGTATAAGGAATTACTGTTTCAAAACCTTTTTGCTTAAAGTAATTTGGCGTATCATCATTTCCCGTTGCTAAAATAAAATCGCCGCCCCAAGCACCTAGACTTTTTGTTTGTCCGAAATAATCTAAAAACAACTCTTTTTGAACCGATTGTAACTGAATTGTTTTTGAAACTAATTGTTCATGTTCTAACATTAATTTTTCGAAATCCTTCAAATTATCACTTGACAAGAATAATTCCGACAACTTTGAAATCTGCTGAATCTCAGAAGTTAACGTCCCTTTTAAAGTTTTATATCTTTTAATTCCTTCCCTACTATTTTGCTTTTTATTTAAATACACAAAATACAATTGATTTTTAAAGATTGGATTAAAAGCTACTTTTTCAACTAATGGATTTATTCCATTTCTTGTGTATAAAATTGGTGTATTATTTTGTGCACAAGCAATATCATAACCACTTCCTCCAAAAGTGTTTTCTAATAATTTATATGGATTCACTTTCGCCCAATTTGCTAAATTATTAATTAAGGTTGAAGAAGTTCCTAATCCCCAATATTTTGGAAACGTAAGATTGGTTTTAACTAAACACCCTTCATTTGAATTTAAAAAAGCAGGATTTAGTTGCTGTGTTTCAATTAAAATTGTTCTTAAATTTTCAGCTAAGGTATCATTTCCTCCATCTTCTGTGGCTTCAAAATCAGCTGAAACTAATCGTAATTTTGGCAGATTAAAAATTACCTCCAACCAACATTCTCCTGTATTTGTGAAACTTTGCCAAATTAATTGATGTTCTTTAATTGATTCAACGGTTAAATCTTGTCCACAAGTAGTTGGAACAGCTAGGGATTTTGCGCCATCAAGCACAAAATATTCTCCTGTTAATAGTAATTTTCCGTTGCTATAGAATTGTTTCATTAGCTATCTCCTACCAATTTATTATATGCCTCAACCACGGCATTGTGGGTAATGGTTTTATTATCAAAATAATTTATTAGATATTCCTTTTCTTCATCACTTGCTCCCAATTGTTTAATAATATTGGTTAAGTGCATTTTCATATGTCCTTTTTGAATTCCAGTTGTTGTTAATGCTCTTAAAGCTGCAAAATTTTGAGCCAAACCAGCTACAGCAATAATCTCCATCAACTCTTTTGCCGAAGGATTATCGAGCATTTTTAAAGACAATTTAGACAACGGATGCAATTTTGTTAATCCACCAACAGTTCCAAGTGCTAATGGAATTTCAATCCAAAATTTAAAAATACCGTTTTCTATGGTAGCATTGGTTAAACTTTTATAACGTCCGCTTTTTGCGGCATATGCGTGTGCACCAGCTTCAATTGCTCTAAAATCGTTTCCTGTAGCTATAACAACGGCATCAATCCCGTTCATAATTCCTTTGTTGTGAGTAACTGCTCTATGTGTTTCTGCATTTGCTATTTGAACTGCTTGCACAAATTTTTGAGCAAATAATTCAGAATTTTCGGCATACAATTCTTCTACTTTACAACTTACTTCAGCATGAACTAAACATTCTGGAACGTAGTTAGATAAAATACTCATTACAATTTGAATGTCTTCTTTTTCAAACTCGTTTGCAATAGCTTCTAAACAAGAATTTATAAAATTTGCACCCATACTATCGGCAGTTTCAAAAGTAACATGCAGCTGATAGTAATTAGCTAAATCTACTGTTTTGTCTCGTAATTCAATAGCTAAAATTCCACCTCCACGCTTTTGCATATTTTGTGTTATAGCTTCGGTTACCTTGAATAAATGCTTTTTCTTAGCTAAAAAATAATTTTGAAGTTCGGTTTTATTTCCTTCAAACATAAAGTGAACCTGCCCAACTTTTTTGGTTGAAATTACTTCAGCTTTAAATCCGCCCCGCGTACTCCAAAACTTTGCCACTAATGAAGCCGCCGCAACTACAGAACTTTCTTCAATTGCCATTGGAATGGTGTAATCTTTTCCATTAATTACAAAATTAGGTGCAATTCCAAAAGGTAAATAAAAGTTAGAAATGGTGTTTTCAATAAAATCATCATGCAAATCTTGTAATACCGGATTAGAGTTCCAGTACTGCATTAAAATTTGCTTCACTTTAACATCACCATTAAAAAAATTTGAAACTAACCAATCTATTTTTTTAAGCTTCGTAAGCTTTGAAAATCCGTTAACGGTTTTAGACATTTAATTTTACTTTTTAAGTGGATGAGCAAAGATAAATTATTAAATATTAAAAATAAACTTGTTGTGTATTTGTTTAATGTATTCAAATTGCTTCACTTTTAGTACTTCTACCTTAGAAAAGATATTTTGTTCTCTACAGTTCTCGATACTATTTTATCAAGTATGAATTTTTATGATTTAATTCAGCTTGATTTTGTAAAATTTTTCTTAAACTTGACATTTATTTTAAGAAATGATAATTTAATGTAAGTAGCATGCAAAAAAAATTATTTCAAATAAGATTATTGATAGCGAACTGCATGTTACCTTTAAAAAAATAATATAGATTCATGAAAAGAATACTTATTCTCTTTATTGCAATAACTTCCTTAGCAACAGCACAAAAAAAAGACATCACATTAAACGAAATTTGGAATGGTACATTTAGTACCGAAAGAATGAACTCGTTAAATTCTATGAATGGCGATTTTTATTCGTTGTTAAATTTTGATAGAACTACCAGAAGTACTTCGGTTGATAAATACAGTTATGCCACTTTAGAAAAAATTGAAACCATAGTTGATAGTAAAAACCTAAGCAATTTATCTTATTTTGAAAGCTATTATTTTAACAACGATGAAACAAAATTAATGTTAGGTGTTGCTACCGAACCAATTTATAGACACTCTAGTTTAGGCGTTTTTTATGTATATGATATCGCTTCAAAAAAATTACAATTAATTGATGAAGACAAAATACAGGAACCTACTTTTTCGCCAGATAGCAAAAAAGTAGCGTATGCAAAAAACAACAATATCTTTATTAAAAATTTGGAATCTAATGAAGTTATTCAAATAACTTCAGATGGGAAAAAGAATTTTATTATAAACGGAATTTGTGACTGGGTATATGAAGAAGAATTTTCTTTTGTACGTGCTTTTGACTGGAGCGCAGACAGTTCAACAATTGCTTTTTTACGTTTTGATGAAACTGAAGTTCCTGAGTTTTCTATGCAGCTTACAGGAAAAGAACTCTATCCAACCCAACAGGTTTTTAAATACCCGAAAGCAGGTGAAAAAAATGCGGTTGTAACTTTACATTTATATAATTTAGAAACTGAAAAAACTTCAAAAATAAATTTAGGTGATTACGAATATATTCCACGTATAAAATGGACTAACAATGCTAATACATTAAGTGTTATGACACTAAATCGTCATCAAAATAATTTAAACTTATATTTTGTAAATGCTACAAATAACACTTCAAAAGTAGTTTTAAATGAAACTGATAAAGCATACGTAGATATCCATGATAATTTAACGTTTTTAAAAGATAATAGCTTTATTTGGACGAGTGAAAAAGATGGTTATAATCATATTTATCATTATTCAGAAACTGGAGAACTCATTAATCAAGTTACAACAGGAACATGGGAAGTAACCAACTTTTACGGAATTAATGAAAAATCTAAAACTGTGTATTACCAATCTGTTGAAGATGGATCTATTAATAGAACCATTTATGCTATTAAATTAAATGGAAAAAACAAGCAACGTTTAACAAATGCTTCTGGAACAAATAGTGCATCATTCAGTAAAAACTTAAATTACTTTATTAATACATTTTCAGATGCAACTACACCTGCTGTTTACACACTTCATAATGCAAAAGGAACACAATTAAAAGAGGTCTTAAACAATTCTAAACTTTCAAATAAATTAGCTAATTATAACTTATCCACAAAAGAATTCTTTACCATAAAAACCAAAAATGGTGAGTTTAACGCTTGGATTCTAAAACCAGCAAATTTTGATGCCAACAAAAAATATCCATTGTTTATGACACAGTATTCAGGTCCTGGCTCACAATCTGTTAGTAATTCTTGGAATGGTGCAAACGATTATTGGTTTCAACATTTAGCACAACAAGGTTATATTATTGCTTGTGTAGACGGAAGAGGAACTGGATATAAAGGCGCAGATTTTAAAAAATCTACGTATTTAAATTTGGTTAAATATGAAACCATAGATCAGATTGATGCTGCTAAAGAATTGTCCAAAAAACCATATATAAATGCAAACGAAATAGGTATTTGGGGCTGGAGTTTTGGTGGACATATGAGTACAAATTGTCTATTAAAAGGTAACGATATTTTTAAAATGGCAATTGCAGTTGCTCCTGTAACAAGCTGGCGTTTTTACGATACCGTTTATACAGAACGTTTTTTAAGAACACCTCAAGAAAACCCTACTGGCTACGACGAAAATTCACCAATTAATTATGCTAACCTGCTAAAAGGAAAGTTTTTATTGATACACGGAAGTGGAGATGACAATGTGCATGTACAAAATACCATGCGTTTAACAAACGCTTTAATTGAAGCAAATAAGCCTTTTGAACATGCTATTTATCCAGACAGAACACACTCTATTTACAGAGGAAAAAACACAAGACTACATTTGTACAATAAAATGACTACTTTTATCCGAGAAAATTTAGGGAGTGATAATTAATAGAAAACTTATAAAACAATAAATATCTTTTTTTAAACATAAATCTAATTTATAATTATGAATAACAAAACTTCAATGCAAGGACATCCAAGTGGATTAATGACACTATTCTTTTCAGAAATGTGGGAAAGAGTATGTTACTATGGTATGCGAGTATTACTAACACTATATTTAGTTAAATCTCTTATGAAAGGTGATGCGGATGCCGCAGTAATTTATGGAGCGTATACAGGTCTCGTTTATGCCGCACCTATAATTGGTGGTAAATTGGCAGATAAATTTCTTGGATATAGAAATGCAGTTATGTTAGGTGCAATTCTAATGGCTATTGGAGAATTTTTAATTTTAGGAGGGTCAGAACAATTTTTAATGATTGGTATGGGAGCCTTAATAGTTGGAAATGGTTATTTTAAAGCTAACATCTCTACAATTGTTGGTAAATTATATACAGAAGATGATCCTAGAAGAGATTCTGGTTTTACAATATTTTATATAGGAATTAATATTGGTGCACTTATAGCAACCACTGTTATTGCATATGTGGGTGAGACATATGGATTTAAATATGGATTTGGATTGGCTGGATTTGGTATGCTTTTAGGTTTAATAATATTTTGGACTGGAAGAAAAAACTATGCTGCCGCTGAAGGACTTGGCTTTACTGAAGAAGGTAATCAAAAAGTTTTCGGTGGATTAAAAAAAGCACATTTAGTTGGTATTTTATCACTAGTACTTATACCAGTTGCATATTTCTTAATAATGCAAAATAGCTGGTTAGATTATATATTACTTGGTTTATTTATTTTAATTTCCTTTGTATTAATTAAAGCTGGTGTAGATGCAGATGCTAAGGAAACTGTAAAAGTATGGAAAGACAGAATGATTGCCTTACTTATCTTTATGGTAATAAACATTGCATTTTGGGCTTGTTTTGAACAAGCAGGAACATCGTTAACACTATTTGCTGATAGAAATGTTGACAGAAGTATTTTAGGTTGGGAAATGCCAGCCTCTATGACACAATTCTTTAATCCATTCTTTATAATTGTATTTGGATCTATTTTCTCAGTAATGTGGGTTAAACTAGCTAATATTGGTAAAAACCCAAGTATTCCAATGAAATTTGCTTTTGGTATTTTACAATTAGCCTTAGGTTTTTTAATTACAAACATTGGTTTACAATTTGTAAATGAAGCATATCAAGTGCCATTATTAACTTTAGTTATTTTATATCTATTACATACAACAGGAGAATTATTTTTATCTCCAATTGGATTGTCAATGGTAACAAAATTATCACCAAAAAAGATCTCAGGAACAGCAATGGGAGCCTGGTTTTTAAGTTTTGCCATCGCAAATTATGTTGGAGGTAAAATTGCTACTTTAACTGGTGGACATAGTGATACTGGAGAAGTATTGACTGCTGCGCAAGGTTTAGATAAATATATAACTGTATTCTCAACGTTAGGTTTTGTTTTAGTTGGTATATCAGTTTTAATTATGCTATTTAATAAACCATTGAAAAAATTAATGCACGGTGTAATATAACCTTACCGAATTAAATGTTACAAAATAATTAAATATTATAAAAGCTCAAGTAAATTTTTACATGAGCTTTTTCTCTTAAAAATTTAAATATAATGAGTACAGAAAAAAAATCGTTTGTAAGCACTTTAGGTTCTTTTAATAAAACCTTCTGGATTGGTAGTTTTATGGAGCTAATGGAGCGCTGGGCTTGGTATGGAGTTTTTACACTTTTCGCACTTTACTTAGTAGGTTCAACCGATACAGGCGGATTAGGTTTCAACCATATTCAAAAAGGAAATATCATGTCAGACATTACGGCATTATTATATTTCCTTCCTATTTTTACAGGTGTTATTGCCGATAAGATTGGTTATAAATTATCACTTATAATAGCCTACTCAATTTTAATTATAGGTTATTTAATGATGGGGGAAGTAGATACTTATTGGAGTATGTATTTTGTTTTCCTATTTGTTGCTATTGGTGCAGCAATGTTTAAACCTGTGGCTTCTGCAATTATTACAAAATCTACTAATAAATCTAACGGAACTTTAGGTTTTGGTATTTTTTATATGATGGTAAACATTGGTGGATTTATTGGACCTGCTTCTTCATCATATTTAAGATCTACTTATGGATGGAAATTAATTTTTATCCAAGCTGCCGTGGTAATTGGTATTAACTTAATATTAGTTTTATTTTTCTTTAAAGAACCTGAAAGAGAAAAAGAAACAAAAGAATCTTTTGGAGCCGCAATAAGAACTTCACTATTAAAAATATGGGAAGCTATTAAAGATACGAGATTAACAGTTCTTCTAGTTTTAATGGTTGGTTTCTGGACAATGTTTAACCAGTTATTTTACACACTACCTAACTTTATTGAAGACTGGGTAGATTCATCAGCATTAAGTGCTTCTATTACTAATTTTTGGCCTGGATTAGGAAACTTATTAAGTGAAAACGGACAAATTAAACCAGAATGGTTTACAAATATAGATGCCTTAATGATAGTTACTTTACAAATGTTTGTTTCTTATTTTGTAATAAAAATGAGACATGTAAGTGCAATGATTAGAGGATTTATTATTGCTGCAATTGGTATTGGTATAACATTTTACACAAACAATGTAATGTTTACAATTTTAGGTACAATGATATTTGCAGTTGGAGAAATGACTACAAACCCAACTTTTTCATCATTTATTGCGTTAATTTCTCCTAAAGGAAAAGAAGCATTATACCAAGGAACATACTTTTTGCCTGTTGCTGCTGGTAACTTTTTAACAAAACTTATTTCGGGTAATCTTTACCAATCTTGGTCAGATAAATTAAGTTTATTACAAACTGAAATGACAACTAGAGGAATAGAAATGCCTGAAATTACAGAATCTTTTACAAAAAATGATTACCTAACATTGGCTGAACAAAAATTAGGAATGGGACATTGGGAAATGACTCAAATGCTTTGGGATAACTACAATCCAAATAAAATTTGGTATGTAATTGTTGGAATTGGAGTCGTTACTATTTTAGCATTATCCATTTATGATAAAATGGTAATTAAACCAAAAGAGGCAGCTCAAAAAGCGGCATAATTAAAAATATTAATCTATGAATTCATCACATAACGATTTTTTTAAAACTCAAGTATTAGGGCATCCAACAGGATTATTTGTATTATTTTTTACTGAAATGTGGGAACGTTTTTCATTTTATGGAATGCGTGCCTTATTGGTATTGTTTTTAGTAAGTGCCCTTGGAATTGGTGGTTGGGATTGGCCACGTGAAAATGCGTTAGCATTGTACGGAACCTATTTAGCTTTATTATATTTAACCCCAATTATTGGAGGTACATTAGCCGACAAATACTTAGGAAACAGACTTGCAATTATTATTGGAGCTGTTATAATGACTTTAGGTCATGCGAGTATGGCTATAGAATCAAATCCCTTTTTCTTGTATTTAGGATTAGGGTTGTTAGTTATTGGAACTGGTTTTTTTAAACCAAATATGACATCATTTATATCTATTCTTTACAAAGATTTTCCAGAAAAAAAAGATGGTGCTTATACCATATTTTATATGGGTGTAAATGCAGGAGCGTTTTTAGGAATTATGTTATGCGGTTATTTAGGTGAAATTTTAGGATGGAGTTGGGGATTTGGATTGGCTGGAATTTTTATGCTTTTAGGCTTGCTACAATTTTTGTTTGCACAAGGTATTTTTGGCGATGTTGGTAAAAAACCTAACAAAGTAAATAAAAAGATTGAAGCAGATGACCATTCAGAAATTGAAGATAAATTAAACCCGTTTACATTAATTGATAAAATTTTAATTGCAATTATTGCTATTGCAGGTTTAACTTGGGTAATTAACGATCCTCTATCTAAAATTGGAGAAGTCAACTTTTTAGAATTTGGAGGAACAGATTATTCTAGTCAAACTATTTTAGTAACGCTTATTTTATTCGTGTTTTTATTAGGTTCTAGAATTGTTAGATACAGTGCAATTACAAGAGATAAAATGATTGCCGTAGTAATATTTGCATTCTTTATTATCTTTTTCTGGGCTTCATTTGAACAAGCTGGAGGTTCTATGAGTATTTTTGCAAAAGATTACACAAGTAGAATCTTATCGGGTAATTCCGCTTTAATATTTAATATTATTGATGTTATTATAACAGTAGTTCCTATTGGAATTATTACCTATGTGCTCTTTTTATTATTTAGACAAACCTATAAAAAATACTTAATTTCAAATCTAATTTTAGGTTTTAGTTTTATCTTAATTTGGAGTGTTGTAATTTGGAAAATCTACACTAATTTTAATACGTATTCTTATGAAATTACTTACAACACATACCAAGTAACAAGTACAAACAGCGCTGGAGATACTTCAGTAAAAGATTTTGCAATTACTGCCGAAACTAAAATTCCGGAAAATGCGGTTGTAATTGAGAATACTACCGTAATAAGATCTGCTAATGATTTTGTTAAAAACGATAAAATTTCAATTATTGACCTCGACAAAAAAGGCGTAAATTTTAAATATTTAACAGCAGAACAAGCCGATTTAATAAATACCAATATTACAGCTACAGTTGTAAAGAAAAAGGAAAATGAAATTCAAATTCCTGCTACTTGGTTTTTAATATTAAACTCGTTGTTTATTATAGCATTTGCACCGTTATTTTCTAAATGGTGGGAAAGTAAATACAATCCAAAACCTGCAAATAAATATGCTATTGGTTTATTTTTCTTAGCCATCGGTTTTGCGTTCTTAGCTTATGGTGCAGCTGGAATTCCTCAGGGAGCAAAAACAGCTTCAGTAAGTATTATTTGGCTTATTATGGCGTATTTATTCCACACCTTGGGAGAACTTTGTGTATCGCCTGTTGGACTTTCTTATGTTAGCAAATTAGTACCACCTAGAATGATTGCTTTTATGTTTGGAGTTTGGTATTTGGCTTTGGCAATTGGAAATAAAACCTCAGGTAAATTAGGTTCTATGATTGATGATATTACAACTAGATATGATATTTCTACCTTCTTTTTAATTTTTACTATTGTTCCAATTATTATTGGCTTTATAGCAATTGCATTAAATCCAGTGTTAAAGAAATTAATGCACGGTGTAAAATAAATTTTGAAAAGAGCTGTAATTTTGGCAACATTTTTGCGTCAAAAGTAAAAGTTGTAAATTAAAAACTAAAAATGAAGAAACTACTTATAATAACAATTGCTTTATGTAGCATATCTGTGTCAGCCCAAAAAATAAATTGGATGAGTTTAGAAGACGCGGTTGCAGCACAAAAAGAAACACCTAAAAAAATATTTATAGATGCTTATACCGTTTGGTGTGGGCCGTGTAAAATGTTAGATAAAAACACCTTTAGTAATAAAGATGTTGCAGCGTATGTAAACGAAAATTATTATGCTGTAAAATTTAATGCTGAAGGAAACGAAACTATAAAATTTAACAACGAAACGTTTTCTAACCCAAATTTTGATCCAAACAAATCTGGGAGAAATAGTTCCCATCAATTAGCTGGTTATTTTGGTGTTAGAGCGTATCCAACAATTATATTTTTAGATGAAGAAACCAATTTAATTGCTCCGTTACCTGGTTATAAAACACCTCAACAATTTGAGCTGTATTTAAAACTATTTAAAACAGATGATTATAAAAAAATAACAGAACAAGGTGATTGGGAAAAATATCAGAGTAATTTTAATTATGAATTTAAAGAGTAACAATTACTTATTCTTTTAGTATAAAAGCTCCTTTTTGCATCGTATTGTAAAAAGGAGTTTTATTTTTTAAACAGGTTCTCTCCCAGTTTTCAACATAACTTTTGTAATTTGAAGCATCAGTAATTAACAATTTTGGTTGGTGCATTTGAAGCAAACGTTCCAAATTAATTTTTGGTGAATTTTGCAATACAATAATAGACGGTTTAATACTCTTAAATTTAAACATTCCTAAACTATCAATTAACAAAATTCGCTCATTATTAAAGCGAAATAAATTCTTATTTTGTGCTACTTTTTCTGCACATTTTAAACCTGTACCCAAAATATATGCTTTTAAACTGTATAAATTTTGAATGGAATCTTTTGAACTATAAATACTTAAATCTGTTCCAAACCTATTTGCTACAACAGAGGTTCTGTTTTCATTAAAAACAATAAATTCGTTTGTTGATTGTAACTTTTTCTTTTCAAAAATAAGTACCGTTTGTACACAAATAAAGGCCATTAAAACCAATATTAATCTGCCAAAAGTCTTCTTCTCAATCCATTTAAAACCTAAGAAAATAAAACCATAAAGTGCACTCATTAAAACTAATGAAAGCGCAATGTCTTTAATTATAAAAAAATGCTGGCTGGCAACCCACTCCACAAAAGCATTCATTAACCTTATACTATTTATAAAAATATCAGCTAAAAACTGAGGTAATAGTTCAAAAACTGACAATGCAATTACTAGTATTCCAGCAATTAGAATACTTCCTAAAAAGGGAATGATTACTAAATTTGAAATAAAAAACAATCCTGGAAATTGATGAAAATAAAAAATACTAAGTGGTAAAACACCTAATTGTGCCGCTAATGAAACAGCAAACAATTGCCACATTTTAAAAACAAACTTATTTTTAGGAGACCATATACTCACAATTTTGGGCTGAATCCAAACAATAGCAAAAACAGCTAAATAACTTAATTGAAACCCAACTTCAAATAAATAATAAGGATTAAAAAGCAATAAAAAGAACATAGAAATAACCAATGTATTGTAAATGTTTGAGGGTTTATTTAAGTGCATTCCTATTGCAATTGCCGTAAACATACTTACTGCCCTAACCACAGATGCAGATAACCCTGCAATAATTGCGTACACCCATAATAGACAAATAATTAATAGACTTGCATATAATTTTCCGTGTTTAAAATAATGTAAAGGCTTAAATAAAAACATTAGAATTACTAGGATAATTCCAATATGCAATCCCGAAACTGCTAAAATATGAATAGCACCTGCATCGGAATAACTTTCAATTAAATCTTCTGAAATAGTTTGTCGTTGCCCTAATAATAATGCATTTACAACTGCTAATTCGTTATCCTTAAATCCATTATTTATTAATGAAGTTGTAAGCTTTTTTCTAAATTTAGCGGCCAATCTTATTATGGAAAATCCTGTAACAGACTTTTTTAAAAATTGATTCTTGTTAACATACACCTGATGGTGAAGCTGTTTATTTTTTAAATAATTTTTGTAATTAAACGTATAAGGATTTAAAGGTTTGTTAATTTCATAAAATGAAGCATTCACAACTAAATTGTCACCTACATTTAAAAATGTTTCAGCGCTATCTTTTTCAATATTAACTAATATTTTTCCTAATGTTTTGTTGTGATGTAGTTGAATTACTTCAGCTTCATATTTAAAATAATTTAACGAAGGTTTTAATTCCTTTTTAATAGTAATTGTGGCAACTGTATTTAAAGCTGTTTTAAAATCTATTGCATTAGAATAATGTTGCTGTTGGTGCAATTGATTTTTAAATGTAATAGCAGAAATTCCAATAAAAAATGCAATTATAAATACAAGAGTAGTAAAAACAAAATTTGATTTTAATTGTTGGTTTGTATAGACATATAAACTAAAGAGTAGTGCTACAAATAAAGAGCTAATTTTAACCAATATATTCGGTTGAAAATTATATGAGTTGCCAATTAAAATACCAAGTATTATAAAGAACGTTAATTGTACAGGTATAAACTTTAAAAATTTTATCATAGCACTATAAAGCTACAAAAAAATAAATTAGTCGTAATTAAGCTTAAGGTATTCTTACTTGTAGCTCCGTTAATTTAGTGAATAGAAAAAGGTTTGTAACAAAAGTAACAAAATGACTTATATCACCCTCATAATTAATACCATAAAGTAATTTTGAATACTTTTAAAAGTATAAAATTATGAAAAAAATAATTTTCACCAGTCTATTCATTTTTCTAAATATCTTTTTATCAACCAGTCAAAAAATAGCACCCTATATCAAAGTTACAGAAGCTTCAGAAGGAATTGATCAAATTTCTAGAAACGTAATTAATGCCTTAGAAGGTAACAATTTTACAATTTTAGGAACCTACAATCCAGCTAATAAAAAATCCTTAAAAGTAATTGCATTTACTAGAAACGATTTAAAGAATACCGTAATCAAAATAACAGACAGAGGTGCTTTGGCAGCAACTTTTAAAATTGGATTGATTGAAGAAAATGGAAAGACAACAGTTTCTTATACAAATCCAGAGTATATTTTAAGAGCTTATTTGGGCACTAACTACACTGCTTTTGCAAACATATTTAAAACATTTAGTTCCGATCTAAAATCAAGTTTAGCAGCTATTGGTAGTGATTTTACACCTTTTGGCGGAACTGTTGCAGCTCATAAATTAGGTAAATATCATTATAAAATTATGATGCCTTATTTTTCAGATCCTGTAACCTTAAATGAATTTTCTTCTTTTGAAGAAGGTTTAAAAACTATTACTGCTAATTTAACAGCTCAAAAAGGAAATACAGTTGAAGTTTATAAACTTGTTTATACTTCTGAAAAAGTAGCCGTTTTTGGAGTTGGGTTGCAAAGTACCAAAGATGGTGAAGCTCATTTTTTACCAAAAATAGGAGAAGCACACGTTGCTGCCTTACCTTATGAAATTATTTTACAAGGCACAAAAGCTACTATGCTACACGGAAAATATAGAATTGCCTTGCATTGGCCAGAATTAACTATGGGAACTTTTATGAAAATTATGAGCACGCCAGGTGCTATTGAAGATACATTAGAAAAGCTTTGTAATTAGCGTTAATTAATATTTTTTCACAATTATTTTTAAGAAAGTTGAGGTTGCTGAAAATTATTATTTTTCAGATTTTCTCAACTTTTTTTTACTATCAATTTTGCAGTTTTTTGTGAAGCTCCTTTCCCTCCTAATTTGCACTCTAAATCAAAATAATTGAGAAACATTTTACTACGATTTTCTTCCTCTAAAATTTTATGAAGTTCTTTTTCTAAAGTAGTTTCATTAAAATCGTTTTGTATTAATTCTTTCACCACTTCTTTATTCATAATTAAATTTACTAAAGAAATAAATTTCAAATTAATTAAACGCTTTCCAATTTGATACGAAAGCCAACTTGTTTTATAACATACAATTTCTGGTACTTTAAATAGTGCAGTTTCAAGCGTTGCTGTTCCAGATGTTACAATTGCAGCGTAAGAAACAGACAGTAAATCGTAAGTTTTATTACTTATAAATCTCACATTATCTTTGGTGATAAATGATTGATAAAACTCGAAATCCTGACTTGGAGCACCAGCAATTACAAATTGATACGCTGTAAATTTATCAGCCATTTTTAACATTACGGTAAGTAATTTTTTTATTTCCTGTTTTCTACTTCCCGGTAATAATGCAATAATTGGTTTTTCGCCTAATTGGTATTCTTTTCTAAATTCAAGTTCTCTAACTTGTTTTCTATTTGCAATCGCATCTAACAACGGATGTCCTACAAAAGTTACTTTATAATCGTGTTTTTTATAAAATTCTTCTACAAATGGAAGAATTACATACATTTCATCAATATCTCGTTTTATAGCTTTAACTCTACCAGACCTGCTTGCCCAAACTTGAGGAGAAATATAGTATATCGTATAAAAACTTGCTGCTTTTGCCCATTTTGCAATGCGAAGATTAAACCCTGAATTGTCTATAAAAATTATTTTATCTGGATTGAATTTTGCAATATCTTCCTTACAAAATTTAATAAATCCTAACAGCGTTGAAAGATTGGTAATTACTTCAGCAAACCCCATAAAAGCTCTTTCTTTATAGTGCTTTACAAGTGTACCTCCTACTGCAGCCATTAAATCTCCCCCCCAAAATCTTATGTTCGCTTGTGGGTCTTCTAACAATAATGCTTTCATTAAATTAGAACCGTGTAAATCTCCTGAAGCCTCCCCAGAAAGGATATAATATTTCATAGTTATTTACTTTGAAAAAAAGTTAATATTAACACTAAAAAGGCAATAAAAAAAGTTTCAAATAACACACCACGCGCTCTATAAATTTGTTTTTTCTTAAGAAAAACAAAAAATACAAAAAAATTAGCTATCGCCCCTAAAACCAACACCTTGCCTTCTAAACCGCCTTCACGTATCAACTCTAAGCTTCTGTAAAATTCATACGTTGAAAAGAATTCAATAAAAATAAAAGCGCCAAAAGCTGTGGCAATTAAACCTACACCAAAACCAATAAGTAGTTCTTTTATCATTTTAATGAATTATAAATTCCAGCTATTTAATTTTTGAATAAAATGATGGGCTGTTAAATCAAACATAACCGGTACAACCGAAATATAATTGTTTGCCAATGCCCACTCATCGGTATCTTCTCCTTTATCCATATTTACAAACTTCCCTGTTAACCAGTAGTAAATTCTTCCTTGCGGGTTTGTACGCTTATCAAATTCTTCTACCCAATTAGCACGCGCTTGGCGGCATATTTTAATTCCTTTAAATGTTTCGCTTTTTGGGAAATTAACATTTAATACAACACCATCTGGCAGTCCGTGTTCCAATACATTTAAAACAACTTGTTTTATAAAAGGTTTTAAAACTTCAAAATTGGCATTCCAAGAGTAATCTAACAACGAAAAACCGATAGCAGGAATTCCTTCTACACCTGCTTCAACAGCTGCACTCATTGTACCCGAATAAATTACATTTATAGATGAATTTGAACCATGGTTAATTCCTGAAACACATAAATCTGGTCTTCTATCTAAAATTTCGCTAACTGCCAATTTTACACAATCTGCTGGAGTTCCAGATGATTTATATTCGGTTTGTGGTCCATCATCAATAGTAATTTGATTGCAATACAACGTTTCATTTATGGTAACTGCATGTCCCATACCACTTTGCGGACTATCTGGAGCAACTACAACTACATCTCCTATTTGGTTCATAACAGCAATTAAAGTACGTATTCCTGGAGCTGTAATACCATCATCATTGGTTACTAAAATTAAAGGTCTTTTATTCATATTTTAAATTTAAAGAACAAAGCTACTATATTTTATCTGGTTTCAATAAATTTAACTTTAACATTTTATAAAGATAATTTGCTGTTTTTTTTAGCTATTATTGTTGCTAACGCCATTCTATAATTTCGCCAATTATTACTACTTATAAAAGTGGCACTGTACAAACTGTTTTAAAAGTGTTTTTAATAAGCAGTAATTTGCCAAAAGTTATTGGTTGATTTTATAAAAAAAAGTTAAATTGGTCACCAATCTAAAATATTGGCACTATTTTAGTAGTTAGAATTCACATAAAATTGATTTATAGTATAAAAAAATGATAAGAAAATTTAAATTTTTATTGCCAGTAGTTTTTATAATGGGATTGTCAACAAGTTTTAAAAAAGTTGAAAATACAGACCCAAAAGATAAAATTTTAATCACCATACTTAACTATGTATTAACGCAATGGCATTACCATCCACAAGATATAAACGATTCTTTTTCGAATAATTTATATACTAATTTTATTGAAGACTTAGACCCTACCAAAAGGTATTTTTTACAAGCTGACATTAATGAATTTTCGAAATATAAAAATGAACTTGATGATCAGATTAAAAATGAAGATATCAGCTTTTTCAATTTAGTCTTCGAACGTTTTTCACAACGTACAGATGAATCTAAAGCTTATTATAAAGAAATTTTAAAAAACAGTTTCAATTTTACTATTAAAGATACTTTAAATGTAGATTATGAAACAAAACAATATGCTGCATCTAAAAATGAATTGCTACTTAACTGGGAAAAACAATTAAAATTTAGCACACTATCTAAGCTTTACGATAAGCTTAATGAAGAAGATGAAAAGTTTAAGAAAGATGCTGCTTACAAGAAAAAAACAATTGAAGCACTTGAAATTGAAGCCCGAAATGCTACACTTGAAAATATGGACGAATATTTTTTACGTTTAGATGAATTAAATGAATCTGACTGGTTTTCAACGTATATCAACTGTATTTCCGAAGGGTTTGATCCTCATACAAATTATTACGATCCTGAAGCTAAAAAAGGATTCGATCAAGATATTTCTGGAAAATTAGAAGGTATTGGAGCTAGACTTCAAAAGAAAAATGATTACACAAAAGTAAGCGAACTAGTTTCTGGTGGTCCTGCTTGGAAACAAGGTGAATTAGAAGCCGAAGATCTTATATTAAAAGTTGCTCAAGGAGATGAAGAGCCTGTAAATATTGTTGGAATGCGTTTAACAGACGCCATAAAACATATTAAAGGTAAAAAAGGAACTGAAGTTAAATTAACAGTTAAAAAAGTAGATGGTACAATAAAAGTAATCTCAATTATAAGAGATGTTGTTGAATTAGAAGAAACCTTTGTTAAGTCTAGTGTTGTAAAAAAAGATAACCGCACATTTGGAATAATTCATTTACCTAAATTTTATATAGATTTTGACGAGAAAAATTACCGCAACTCAACAACAGATATGGTTCAAGAAATTGAGCGACTTAAAAAAGAAAATGTTGAAGGTTTAATTTTAGATTTAAGAAATAATGGTGGTGGCTCACTACAAACCGCTGTTGAAATCTCTGGTCTATTTATTAATAAAGGACCAATAGTACAAGTAAAATCAAGAGATAAAATGGCAGATGTTTTAAAAGATGTAGATCCGTCAGTTCAATGGGATGGCCCCTTGGTTGTTTTAGTGAATGAGTTTTCTGCCTCTGCTTCAGAAATATTTGCTGCTGCAATGCAAGATTATAAAAGAGCTATTATTATAGGTGGTAAACAAACCTATGGCAAAGGAACTGTGCAACGTGTTTTAGACTTAAACAGGTATCATAATTTAAATGAAGATATTGGTGCTTTAAAAATGACCATTCAAAAATTTTATAGAATTAACGGAGGCTCAACACAATTAGAAGGTGTACATTCAGATATTATGTTACCAGACAGATTTACTTATTTGGAAATTGGTGAAAGAGATTTAAAAAATCCATTAAAATACGATAAAGTACCAGAGGCAAATTATTCTCTATGGAATAAATATCAAAATTACGAGGCCGCAATTAATAATAGTAAAAAAAGAGTTGCCACTAACAATAACTTTAAACTTATTAATGAAAATGCTAAATGGTTAAAAAAATCTCAAGACGATACACTTATTTATTTAAGTTTAGATGCCTATAAAAAAGACATTGAAAAGAATAAAAGTGAATCTTCTAAATTTAAATCTATAAGAGATTTCACAACCAATTTAACATTTAGCTCCCCTTTATACGAGCTTCCTATTATAGAAGCTGATAAAGATTTAGCCGCTAAGCGAAACGCATGGCATAAAAACTTAAAAAAAGATATTTATATGGATGAAGCTTTAAATATTTTAAGTGAACTAAAAATAAAACCGCAACATCATTTAGTTAAAAATTAAATTTTAATTATAGAAAAATATAAATTCAACACATTAGCACTCCAGAGGTTTAAAAAACACCACTGGAGTGCTTTGCTTATAGTTTATAGTTGTTTTTGATTTTATAATCATTTTTATGTATGTGCGAACTCTAAACCTTATTTAGCAAATTACTTTTTGGAAAACAACTGGTAAATATCAACATACCATTTTTTTACTACAGCATAGCCATAAGAACATTAAAAGTAAGTCTATTTAAAGAAAATAGCATTTAAAATGAAATTAAAACCCATACTTTATGTTACCTTCTATCGCAAAATATTTCAAAATTTATTACAACTAAAAAGTGCTGCTTAGTTACAAATAAATATATAAAAAAGGTAAGTTAAAACACTTATTGAATTCACTTTAGATGTTAAAAGTTAAAATAACTTTATTATGTAACAATTGTTGCATAATAAATTGTTTTTTGTATTTTGTAATTAAATCTAAAAAGTCGAATGCATTACCAACCCCATTAAAACACCCAAAATGAACAACTTAACACATTCTTAAAAAAATTAAATAACATTTTTTGACTTCTTGGGGTAACAATTCATTGATCTTTTTGATGTACAAATAAGAACATTATTTAATAATGTAACTATTAACAAAAAATCAAATTAAATTATGAAAAAATTAAGTATCCTCATTTTTTTTGTGTTTACAACTATTGGTTATGCACAAAAAAAGTCAAATGAGCTAAACAAAAGTAATCCTAGTTTAGTTGAACTAACTTTAGCAGCAGGTATTTCATCGGCTACTTCTACATTTAGTAATAATTCTTATGCTGCTAATGGTAGCTTTTTTGAATTATCTTCAACTTATTATTTTTCTAAAATTGGAATGGGAATTTCACTTGGAAGTTTTTCAAACCCAACTGAAGGCAATTTATTAGAATTTGCGAATGAAGCTTCATATCCTATTGAATTAAATTCAGAAAAATGGAAAACCTCTTACTATGGTATTGGTCCAAGTTATAGAACAAACTTTGGAGATATTAAAGCCACTATTTTTGGTCGTGCCGGTATAATGTCTGTAAAACCAATTTCTTTAGAAGGAAATTTTGTTTCTGAAGATGCAGATGCTGCAATTACAATTCCTGTTTACAATTTTAGTACAAATGAAACATCAAACCTAGGTTTTTATAATGTAGGTATTAGATTGGGTTATAAATTAAATCCAAATTTAGGTGTATACATTACAGCAAATTATATGGCTGCTTTTTCAGATGCTATTTTAGCTCAAGATGGCACTAAACAATTTATCGACATTAACCAAGATGGTGTTATTACAGCTGAAGATATTCTCAAGTTAGGAGGAGAAGTACAATTTCAATACACAGAAAAAAACATACAACCCCAAGTATTTAATTATGGGTTTGGATTAAGTTATAGTTTTGGAAAAAGACCTAATACTTCTAAAGAATCGCCATCTAGAGGGCAAACAAACCCTTATTTTGTTTCTAATGAATTAGAAGGAGAAATGGTAGAACTTAAAAATAGTGGCTCTGTTGTTTTTACCAATGCTTCACAAAAAGCTAAAAAACAACAACAGAAAATAATTGGTGTTTCACCAAAAAATAACAGCGTTTTTAAAAATGCTAATGAAATCAAAAATTTTACTTGGCAGGTTATTGGTGCTAAAATTCCAAATCCTCAATTCATTATTGAAATCACTAAGATTGGAAACAATCAACAAGCACAACGTACTTATATTGAAAAAACAACTAGCACTTCATTGGGTGCAACTCGTATTTTTAAAGAAAATAACTTAAGTGATGGTCAATATAGATGGAAAGTTACTGAAACAACCTCAGGAAATTCATCGGATATTATGTTCTTTACATTTAGCAATTGTGAAATAGATTTTGCCATTTCTAATGAAGAAATTGAGTGTTTAGGCTACGAAGGTGAAAACAGAAAATTTAAAATTTGTTTTGACTCTACCTATTCAAGTACTTCAGGAGATTTAACCTTTGCAAATCCAGGTTCAGGGTTATCGGTTTTCGATCAATCATATGCCGCTTTAACCTATACAATGGTGAGTCCAAATCCAACACTTTTAACTCAAATTGGAGCAAGTAGTTCAACTGTAAGCTATTGCTTTGAAGTAACTGTTTCTGCAAGTGTAACAGCCATTGGTTTTGGTTTACAAGGAGACGATCTAGATCCAAGTCCTGTGTTATGTCAACCAGGTGTTAGTGCTAATTTTGATGAATTACCAGAGTGTATTTGTGATGACTGCGAAGAAATGGAACTCTCTTTCGATAATTTTAATATTTCATTAAACGGAGCAAGTGGCAATCAATTTAATTTTGATGGTGATATTAATGTAAATATGCCTATCTACGGTATAGAATTTCAAATACAATCTTATAGTTATACTGCCAATCCTTCAGCTTGTACAGAAGGCGTTAGCAGTGTTGAAGAATCTGGTATGTTCTTAATGCCAGGAACTACTATTAACGGCTCAACTTCTTTACAATTAGTAAATGAATCGGCTTCTGGCAGTCCGAGTTCGAATGATAATGCAACAAAAAACATAAAATATACAAGTAATTCAGCTTTAACTGGTGCAATTCCTGTAAACTTAACCATTGGTTTACCAGGACCTATTTCTGGTCTCGATCCAAGTTGTTGTGAAATTGAATACACAGTTTGCATAAAAGTTAAAGTATTTTATGAAGAAAGTAACTGTAAATCGTGTGTATTTACACATTGTTTCACATTTAATAACCAATAAAAATTACTATCATGAAGAAAATAATATATAATTTAAAAACATATATGTTGCTAGTATTTTTATTCGCAACAACCTTAGGATACTCACAAATTGCAGTAAATACTTCTCCAAATACGAGTACCTGTAATTTAAATGGAGACAATGTAACTGTTTCTGTACCAACCGAAGCCTTAACTGGAGATAATATTGCTTTAAATATTACACTTTCTGGAGCTTACGATTCCAGCTGTGTAAAAACAGTAAGCATTACAAACTCCTCTAATTTAGTATTTCAAAGTTCGGGAGCCATTCCTTTTACTAATATGGGAGGCGGCACCTATCAAAATGCGCCTTCACCTACATTAAATGGTAATGACGGACAAAATTTTAATGTGTTTTATAAATTTCCAGGCTATACAACCTGTAACGGCACTGTAGGTACTTTTAATGTTACCGTAACTTTAGATTGTGAAGGTGTAATAACAACTTGCACAACTTCGGTGAGCGTAATTGCAAGGGCTGATAATTATTGGTCAATAAGTAAAGAATTTGTTACTGGCGATTTAACTTGTGGAATTTCAAAATGGAGAATAAAAGTAAATCATAACAATCCAAATGGAGCTGGTTTAGGAACTTACAAATTAAGTGGTATAATTACGGAGGCACCTAGTGTTCCCATTGTTAGTGGTGCTTCATTTAGTATAAATTACTCTTGGTCTTCTAATTCAACAGCTAATTTGTATGTTTACTTGCAAAATTGTGGTGCAGAAGGAAGTACCATCTCAAATACTGCCACCTATAATTTTACATTGGGTGATGGAACATGTGACACTATGAACGGAACTATTTCAGCAACTTCAGACCCGTTACAAAGTCCAAATGCCGATATTTCATTTTCCAAGTCAATTCCTAGCACGTATTACACAAATTATTCGCCAGGATGTCAATCGTATTACAGATTAAATATTTGTAATAATGGAAATGTTCCTTGGACTGATTTAACTATTACAGATAATTTAAATATATCAGGAATTACAATTACAAACATGAGTTTAGGTGGATGGACAGTGTCGCCTGCCGTACCGCCCTACCCTGCAACTACTTATACATTTACAAGGCCAGGTTTTATATTAAACCCAGGAGAATGTACAAGTATATATATTTATTACGAAATTGATGCTGGAGCAGCTATTGGCTCTACAATAAGCAATACTGCAAATTTAAGTTATGTTGCTGCTGGAACAGGAACTGGATCGCCAGGAGGTGGAGGAATTGACCCTTGCCCTACTATAAGTTGTCCTACAATTGATGACAGTATTCAAAACACCACCGCAAGTGTAGATTTTGTTGTTGAAAATCCAAAGTCTATACCTCAAATTAAAAAATGTATTATAGATCCACCAAACCCATTAGTACCTCCTATTTATCAAATTGGTGATGTTATAAAGTTTAGAGTTATGGTGAGTAATTCTGGTGCTGGAAATTTAAACGATATTATTAATGATGCAATGGGAATGCCTAATCAAAATTTACAAATAAATACAAGTCCAGGCGCTATAACCTATGCATATTATGAAAACCAGAATAAATATTTAATAAATAATTGCAATCCGAATTTTTCAACTGCTCCAGTAGCACCGCCATTTAGTGTTGTTGCAGACACTTCAGATTTACAAAATCCTGAATGGAATGTTACAAATATGCCAGGAATTTGCGATTACAATAAAGCTAATTTCTTGGTAATTGAATTTGAAGCAGAAATATTACCTCAGCTTTCTGGCACAAAAACCAATAAAGCAACCATGCCTTATGGGGCAGGAACTGTTAGTAGTAGTGTTAATTATAGCATCGATCAAGTTGGAATATTAGGAATTTTTAAAGAAGCTGATGCTGAAATAGTAGAAAACGGACAATCGTTTAATTATACAATTACTGTTTCAAATAACGGAAGTGTACCATTAGATAACATTGTAATTACTGATATGTTGCCTGATTGTGTTACTGTACAAGGACAAATAGCTATTGAAGATGCGCTGGCAACTCCTATTCCATTTACAACTTCTGGAGGTTTGATAATTAATATAAACCCAACAACTCAAATTTTCCCTGGAAACGATTTTACGATTACCATTCCTGTGGTAAAAAATGGTGGCGGAAACTGCTGCAACGAAAGTGTTTCAGTTACTGCAGAA
>Ga0193953_1000304_pt1 | contig 27691 bp, 23 predicted proteins | sample BB_4_MG_FD_140325 | JGI IMG/M metagenome (GOLD analysis project Ga0193953, IMG submission 140325) | Microbial mat bacterial communities from the Broadkill River, Lewes, Delaware, United States - BB_4_MG | ecosystem: Environmental > Aquatic > Freshwater > River > Microbial mats | place: USA...
CACCTGATAACCCGGTTCTTGAGCATCATAGACAGCGTTATCGCAGTTAAAGATCGCCTTGCGGACCATCCCGCCCCATTTGGCCCCACAACACCCGGCAAGAACGCACCAAAACGCCCCTCAAAGACACCCAATCCCGGCATACAGACCCCAAAACCCTGACACAGAAAGCATACACGGCTAATTGTTCATAACTTTTCCGCCATTTGAACCGGGCACAATGTATCCATACATAACAGACCGAGAGGTCTGAACAAACGATTCGGATTTCGGCGTTGCCATGGCTTGAGTTTTTGAACTCATTCTTGACATTAAATGAACGATCATTTATCAAAGCAATATGAGACCTAAAGACGAAAACAAACGAGAGGCCATTCTCAATTCCGCCATGGTGCTCATCAACACCTATGGCCTGGCCCACACCTCCATGTCCAAGATCGCCAGGGAAGCAGGCGTGTCCCCGGCCACCATCTATATCTATTTTCAGAACAAGGACCACCTCCTCACCTCCCTTTATGTGGAAGTCAAACGGGAGATGAGCCATGCCATCCTTGACAGCCTCGACGATGACCTGGAAATCCGGGATGCCTTTCGCCTGATGTGGGAAAACTTATACGCATACTACCTCGCCTACCCGGACCACTTTGTTTTCGCCGAGCAGTTCTGCAACGCCCCCATCGTGGACTCCGTTCAGCAGGAAGAGATGGAAGGATTCTTTGACTCCTTCACACGCCTCATCGAACGCGGACAGGAAAGCGGGGTTCTTAAAGACGTTCCCATGGACCTCCTTGCAGCCTTCGCCTTCCACCCCCTCACCCAGCTGGCGAAGCAGCACGTCAAAGACGGCATTGCCATGGACGATGAAGGCCTGGAAGCCGCCTTCTCCTGCGCCTGGGATGCGGTGGCCAAGGGCTGAAAAGCGCCTCCGGCGGCCATGCCGGGGGCCATGCCGGGGGCCAACCCCTTGAAACATCTGACAAACAGGCCTTAAAGTCATTTTTTTTGTTGATTTAGCCTGTGTCACCGACCTCCCAACTCTACAACCGAAAAGTTTTCGGGGCTCATTTCAAAAAGCGATTCTCCGGAGACTTACTGACCAGTTACAGTTTGACAAACAAGCCTAAACTGCGAGCCACCATTCACATTCCCAATGGCACCAGGCTTGACGATATCGGTTGCGTCAACTCAGAAATGTTCCACTCGCACAATTCGCAACCGACTGAGGTCCCCCAGAGGAACATGGAGTGACTATGATTCTCCCGAGGTTCGGAAGGCTGAACCACCCTCCGAACTCAGACGCCTGAGGATACCAAATCGATGCGTTGATAATCTCTGCATTTTTTCATAAACGAATGTTCACTTAATAAATGAGATGACGAAAACTATTTCTACAGGCTTCTGTAGCCACACCATTTCAGGCCATGAAGTAGGGGTAACTGAGGATACATTGAGGCGATTTGAGTTTTCTTCCAAGTTAATTAACCGATCATTCATTGAATTAAGATATTGACCTCTTTTATGACGATAGGGTCTATCAAAAAAATCCATGTCAAGAGTCTCCCCCAAAGAAAGGCCGTCTTAAGATTAGGGATATCCTACAACGTAAATGCAATATTCCATATATTCCAGAATAATATACCGTAGTATAGGGACAATGGCCCCCGTCATCCCTTTAAAACATGGCCTGAGTATCCAGAGACCATTTTTTCAGAAAACCTCGTTAAACGATCATTCATTCATGATATGATTTCCTAATACGAATGACGACAAATGAAAAACGGAAACCACAATTTCTTCCTGAACACAACCAGAAGGCTGAAAGGACATTTCGATAAAAACACACCTATAGTTTTCTTCATCTTTAAACAAACGGACATTCATTCATTCTAAAAGATGACAAAATCATGAAGCTGTTGACATCAGCAAGCGTTTCCAGGCTAATCCCTGGCGCTTTTACCTGGCCCTCGTGTTGACGCTTTTGCTTCTTTTATCCGAATGCACCCAGCCCCCCTTTAGCCACCTGGCTTGGACACGCCACAGCTCATATTCAAATCGAAGGCCAAAGGGTTCTCGCCGATCCGGTCTTTGCGAAGCGCGTCTCCCACAACCACTACGACCACCTTGATAAAAGGACCATACAAGCAGCAATCCACCGGCAGACACGAAGGTTTCTCGTCCCGCTGGGGGTTGGGCCTTTGCTGAAACGATGGGGCATCAATGAAGAGAAGATTGCCGAAATGGACTGGTGGGGCAAAAGTCTAAAAAGTGCCGCCGGCGTCCCTGCCGGGGGCCACACTTTTGAAAAGTTGGATAACCAGGTTTCGAGGAGGGAAGACGTTGATCCGGTGTGACTGCATGATAAATGAATTGAGCAACCTCACCATTATTCACGGCCGAAGCCCGTCGGCAAATGTGACGAACCTGAGGAACGAAGGTACGGAGCATTTGCAAACCTGGGGTCCAGGGGATCATCCCCTGGCCGCCGGAGGCACGTTTTTTTCATCAAAAAGAAAAGACCGTTGTGGGCAGGTGTTGCTTGGCAGCAGTGATGGAGGTGTTGCTGCCATTCAGAACGCTGTAGGCAGCTTCGAGGGCGAGGTCCGGGGTGTTATTCTCTTCACTCAGGTGGGCGAGAACAAGGTGCTTAAGGCGGCTCCTGTCGAGGTCATCGAGAAGGGTGGCGGCCTCTTCGTTGGAGAGATGGCCCACCCGGCTTCGTACGCGCTGTTTCAGGGGCCAGGGGTAGTTGGGGTTGGCATAGAGAAGGTCCGGGTCGTGGTTGGACTCCATCACCAGGGCATCGCAGCCTGACAGGTGCTCTTTGACGAGATGCCCGGCAATTCCAAGATCGGTGGCCACGCCAAGAACGGACCCGCCGGTGGTAACGCGAAATCCCGAGGCGTCGGCGGCATCGTGGGAGATGGAAAAAGGGTGAATTTCCATGGAGCCGACGGTAAAACGAGTGCCGCACACCATGATCTGAACATCCATGTTCTTGGTTTTCCCGAGCTTTTTTGTGGAGCCCTCAAAGGTCGCCTCAGTGATGAACAGAGGGATTCCGAACCTTCGGCACACAATGCCGGCACCGCTCACATGGTCCGTGTGCTCATGGGAGACCACCACCGCAGAAAGGGACGTCGGGTCCAGCTCCCGATCCGCCATGCGCCGCTCAAGCTCCCTTCCGGAAAGCCCGCAGTCAAACAGCACAGCTGTATCCCCACCCTTCACATAAAGGGCGTTCCCTTTGCTCCCGCTGGCAAGTTGACAAAAACAATTCTCTGACATCACATTCTCATCCATGGTTATAAAACTCTTTGCCTCCGACGGCGAGGGTGGCGAAGCCACTGTAGCGAAAAACACCTCGAAAGCGGGTTGCGAATGCTCCCACCCCTCGTTCCTCGGGGTGATCACATTCGCTGACGGGGTTCACCCGTGGACAACGACCTCAGCTGAAGGTTTTCATCGAAAGACCTGAAGCTTTGGGTCTTGCGACATTCAAGGCAACACCCCAAACTCGACGCGAATGCGCATGCGACACCTCATGAAGTTCCGTACCCCGTATCGCATTCGCCATCAGGTTTCGAGGTGCCCCCACCTCGCCGCCGGAGGCAGGCTCTTCCCTACACGCCGGTGTGGCCGAAGCCGCCTTCGCCGCGTTCGGTGGTTTCGAGTTCATCCACCACGGTGATCTGGGCCTGCCAGACGCGGGTGATGATCATCTGGGCAATGCGTTCGTTGCGATTGACGGTAAAGGGGGTGGGGCCAAAATTGATAAGGGCAACCTTGACCTCGCCTCGGTAGTCGCTGTCGATGGTACCGGGGGCATTGACAATGCCGATGCCGTGTTTAACAGCCAGGCCGCTCCGGGGCCGGATCTGGGCTTCAAAGCCTTTGGGCAGGGCCATGGAAAAGCCGGTGGGCACCAAAACAACACCACCGGGAGCAATGGTCATGGGCTCATCGTTTGCAGCGTGAATATCCATGCCAGCGGCCTCTTCGGTCATGTATTTTGGCAGAGGCACATCACTGTTATTCTGGGGGTCAAGGCGCTTGAAGGCCACCCGGGGACTGTCGATCATGTAAGCTCCAGGATTGGTTTCTTTGGGTCAAAAAGCTTCCGGCGGCAAGGTGAGCCACCTTGAGAGCTGGTTTGCGAATGCGAGACGGGTGCTGCCCTATGGGCCCTGCAGCGTCCGCATTCGCGGGACGTTTAAGGTGATACGTCTGCGCCATAAGCGCAAAGATTTGCCTCTGAATAACTCCGGCGGTAAACGCTCAAAAAGGAGAAGAACCGAGGCTGAAAAATATATACCGTAGCAGCCAGAGACAAAAAAAGGTACCCCCATAAGGGAGGTACCTTTTTTCAAATCAAACGGTCCAATCGGCGAATGGGTCTTGCCAATCAGATGCCGAAAACATTTCGAATCTTATCTTCGGACGGATCAGGACCAAGAACGCCCACGGCAGGCTTTTGTGTAAAGGCCATTTCAGCGACCTTTCGAACCTCTTCCGTGGTGACGGCTTCAATCTTCTCCACCACCTCATCCATGGGGATCTGACGTCCGAAGTGAAACTCGCTTGAGGCAAGACGCGCCATCTGGCTGTCCACGCTCTCGGAGGCGAGGAGGATGTTTCCCTTGGTAAAGGCTTTGGCCTCGGCAAGGGTCTCTTCGTCCACGCCATGATCGCAGAGACGTTCCAGTTCGCCTTTGGTCACCTCAAGGCACTCCTCCACCTTATCGGGTGTTACCCCGGCGTAGAGACCGACCATGCCGGTGTCCACGTAAGATGCGTTAAAGGAGTAAACGTTGTAGGCGAGGCCTCGTTTTTCCCTGATCTCCTGGAAAAGGCGCGAACTCATGTTGCCGCCCAGGATGGTGTTCATCAAAGAAGAGGCAAACCGCATCTCGTGGGTCACGGGAAGACCGGGCCAGGCAAGGCTGACATGGGTCTGCTCGATGTCCCGCGAGAGGGCTTTCACGCCTGAAGAAGGGGTAGGTACGTCTCGTTTCGGAAAGCCGTCACGAGCCTTGATCCCTTCAAAGGCCGGAGCCAGAAGAGAGAGGATCTCATCGTGATCGACATGCCCCGCACAGGAGATGAGGATACGGTCGGGCTGATAAAGGTGGGAAAAAAACCGCACCAGATCGTCCCTGCCATAGCCCTGAATCTGTTCACGCGTACCGAGAATAGACCGTCCCAGGGCATGATCACCCCAGAATCGCTCTTCCAGCAGCGTGTGGATATAATCCTCGGGGTTGTCTTCCACCATGCCGATTTCTGAGAGAATCACAGGCCTTTCGTTCTCCACCTCGTCTTCTGAAAAGGTGGAGTTCAAAAAGATGTCACTCAACAGGTCGGCCATGGTACCGAGATGCTCATCCATAACACGGGCGTGATAGCACGTGTTCTCCATGGAGGTGAAGGCGTTTGTCTGACCACCAATGGCATCAAATGCCTTGGCGATGTCATAGGACGAACGCTTCTCAGTCCCCTTGAAGAGCATGTGCTCAATGAAGTGGGAGAGCCCCCCTTCCATCACGGCCTCGTCACGGGCGCCTGCGTCTACCCAGACGCCCATGGAGACAGATCGAACATGGTCGATCCGTCTCGAAACGATGCGTACACCATTTTTGAGTGTGGTCTTATCGACGGCCCCTGTCATTGCCCCCTCGACCACCACCTCTGCCACCACGTGGGCGGTCATCTCGTCGTCCGCCACGGTCATCACGTCGGCCGCCACGGTCGTCACGTCGGTCTTCACGGGGAGCCCGTACTTCGACACCTTCGGGAACAGGCTGGGTGGCTTTGTGGCTCAGGCGAATCTTGCCGTCACGGGTCACTTCAAGGACGCGGACTTTCAGGGTGTCGCCTTCGTTGACAATATCAGTGACACGGTTCACACGGGTGTGAGCCAGCTCGGAGATGTGTACGAGGCCGTCCACACCGGGACGGATGGTGACGAAGGCGCCAAAGTCGGCGATCTTTGCAACCTTGCCGTCGTACTCTTCACCGGGCTCGGGATCGGTGCCGATGTCGTTGACGATCTGTACCGCTGCGGCTGCGTCTTCGGCATTGACGGCGGTGATTTTCACGGTGCCGTCATCGGAGACTTCCAGGCGGGTGTTGGTGTCGGCCTGAATCTGACGGATGTTTTTGCCGCCAGGACCGATGATGTCACGAATCTTGTCGGGGTTGATCTTGACCACGTGCACCTTGGGTGCGTGAACAGAGATCTCAGCCCGGGGAGTGTCGATGGCATCAAGCATCCTGTCAAGGATGTGGAGACGACCTTTTCGGGCCTGCTCCAGGGCTTCGATCATGATCTCTTTGGGGAGCTCATTGATCTTGATATCCATCTGGAGGGCAGTGATGCCTTCCTCGGTACCGGCCACTTTGAAGTCCATGTCGCCGGTGTGGTCTTCATCGCCGAGGATGTCGGAGAGGATGGCCACTTTGTCGCCCTCTTTAACGAGGCCCATGGCGATACCGGATACGGGGGTGGAGATGGGCACACCGCCGTCCATAAGAGCCAGGGTACAAGAGCAGACGGTGCCCATGGAGGAGCTGCCGTTGGACTCGGTAACCTCGGAGACGAGGCGAACGGTGTACTCGAAATCTTCTTTTGCAGGAAGAATCGGCTCAATGGCGCGGAACGCCAGGGCACCGTGACCAATTTCACGACGGCTGGGAGCTCCAACACGCTTGCACTCACCCACAGAGTAGGGAGGGAAGTTGTAGTGGAGCATGAAGGGCTTGGTGGTGTCCCCGGAGAGGGTCTCCACACGCTGCTCGTCCATGCCGGAGCCCAGGGTGAGGATACCCATAACCTGGGTCTCGCCACGTGTAAACAGGGCGCTGCCGTGGGGACGGTCCAGGATGCTGACGTCGCAGGTGATGTCACGGATCTCGTCGAAGGCACGACCGTCGATGCGGTGTCCGTCTTCAAGGATGATGGCACGGGCCACCTTCTTGCTGAGCTTGCCGAACATCTCAGAGATTTCGCCTTTGCGCTCAGCCTGCTCTTCGGAAAGGCCGTCAACCAGCTCTTTCTTAACGGCAGACACAGCGGCTTTACGCTCCATCTTGTCTTTGACCTGAAGGGCTTCCTTAACCTTGGCGGCAGCCTGACCTTCAACAAATGCGTAGAGCTCTTCGTCCATGACGGGGGCTTCCACAACCCGCTTTTCACGACCGACGGCCTCGCGCATCTTCTCCTGCATCTCGATGAGGGGCTGGAGAGCGTTGTGCCCGGCTTCGAGGGCCTCAATCATGTCGGCTTCAGAAACCACCTTGGCCCCTGCTTCCACCATGGTGACACCGGTCTTGGAACCGGCCAGCACGATGTTGATGTCGCACTCGGCAATCTCGCTGATGGTGGGGTTGATGATAAACTCGCCATCAACACGTGCCACACGCACAGCGGCGATGGGGCCGGCAAAGGGAAGCTCGGAGATGTGCAGAGCCGCGAAGGTGGCGATCATGGCCAGAACGTCGGGCTCGTTCTCCTTATCCATGCTCATTACGGTGGCGATGACCTGGGTCTCGCAGCCGTATCCGTCAGCAAAGAGGGGACGGATGGGGCGGTCGATGAGACGGCATGTGAGAATCTCTTTCTCACTGGGACGTCCCTGCTCACGCCTGAAATAGTTACCGGGAATACGTCCGGCGGCGTAGATCTTCTCCTGGTATTCCACGGAGAGGGGAAGGAAGTCGATTCCCTCCTTATTTTTATCGGCACCTACAACGGTGACCAGAACACTGGTTTCGCCCATCTGCGCAATCACGGCCCCGCAGGCCTGCTTGGCGATTTTGCCGGTTTTCAGGGTCAGTGTCTTTCCATTCAGCTCGGTTTCAAAGCTGTATTCTTGCATCTAATGCTCCTTGGTTAGGTGAAACCGCTGCGTTATCTTAAGAGACCCGTATCGAACGTCCTCATAAATAACGGCACGCGTGAGCCATCCACCCATGACAATAGGGGGTCGATACCTCAAGTGTGCTGATTTAAAAGGAGTTCGGAACAGGATTGCCTCTTGTGCGGCGGTCATGGGTATGGGAAAGCGGAAGACACCGGAACGGTTTCCGGTGCCCTCCGCAAAAAGCCATCTATCGCTTGAGACCGAGTCGGCTGATCAGATCACGGTAGCGGGTGATGTTCTTCTTCTTGAGGTAGTTCAGAAGACGACGACGTCGACCAACAAGAATCAGAAGACCACGACGTGAGTGGTGATCTTTCTTGTGTACCTTCACGTGCTCGGTCAGGTAAACGATTCGGTCGGTCAGAAGCGCTACCTGCACTTCGGGTGATCCGGTGTCGGATTCGTGTGTCTTGTACTCTTCGATGGTTCCCAGCTTTTGTTCGGTCGTAAATACCATGGTGTTGCCTCCTGTCTGGACGTGCACCTTCAGGGAGGGATTCTCTCCACTCCGTCATGCGTGGTCGCCCTTGTTAATTAAATTGGAATAATGAAAACCGACAGACCGTTTGGCAAACGAATCCACCAGCCCCGCCCGGCCTTATCCGATCCGATATTCCATTCAGACCGGCTGCATCATCGGGTGGTTGGGTCAATCTATTGCACACAAACAGTCCTCAAAGAGGAACCTCTTGCGCACAAATAACGAATAATTATACCTCTATGCGTTAAAAACACAACAATATTTGTGATGCTCGCCATTTTTTGCCGACTCCACCATGGCAATCAGGCGGCCTTCGGCGTCGAGGACCCGGCAAAATTCCGCCCCTGCCTCTTCACCACAGGGGCGCCAGGCAAGTTGGTTCCCATTCATTACCCCCATTCTCTCCGCCTCATCCACCACAAAGGCAGGCAGATGAGAGAGGGCATCGGACATGGCAATCATGGGCAGGTCCTCAAAGGCCATGGCTTCGGCCTCATCAAGGGAAAGTGCCTCGTCCACGTGAAACCCCGTGGTCTCTATTCGTCGAAGGGAGGTGAGGTGCCCCACGGTCCCCAGGGATTCGGCCATATCACGGGCAAGGCTCCGGATGTAGGTTCCCTTGGAGCAGCTGACGTCAAAATCGATATGGGGAAACGAGAATGAGGTGAGGCTGTTTTTGTGCAGGGTTACACGACGTGGGGGTTTTTCCACTGCCTGACCTTTTCGGGCCAGCTTGTAGAGAGGCACCCCGTTGTGCTTGAGGGCAGAATAGATGGGGGGGACCTGCATAAGGTCACCGGTAAACGCCTCCAGCACCCCGCTGATCTCCGCATCCCCAAGCCGCTCTTCAAGCCCGGCCATGGTCGCCGCAGATTCGGTGCTGAGCACCTCGCCTTCTGGATCCAGGGTATCGGTAAGGGTGCCAAGGGTCAGGCGTGCTGAGTACTGCTTGTCGGCGTCGAGAAAAAAGCGTGAGAGCCGTGTGGCAGCCCCGATGGTGATCACCATGAGACCGGTGGCAAACGGGTCCAGTGTGCCTGCATGGCCGACTTTCTTAAAACGAAACTGCTTCTTGATGCGGTAGACAACCGATGCCGACGAAATTCCCGCAGGCTTATCGATCAGTAAAATTCCGTCTTTCATGTATCCCCTATAATGACTCGGAAATCCGAAACACTTCTTCTTTGATTTCGGTAAGACCGGAACGGGCAGTAAAGGCAGCGGCGCCAGGGTGTCCCCCACCACCATAGGCGAGGGCAATGTTCCCAACGTCCACAGGGCCGTTGGATCGCAAGCTGACATGGTAATGGGTGCCGTAATTGACCCCCGGCATACGCCGGGACTCCTGAATAAGCACGGCCACCTGCACATCCTCGATATGCTTGGCATAGTTGACCAGACCGTTGATGTCATCCACCAGCGTATCGGTCTCCCGCAGCATGTCCTGGGTCAGGTACATGACGGAGAGCTTCCCGTTCCTTGAGATCTGGATGGTTTCCAGAACCATATTGAGCAGCTTTAAACGCCCGAGGGAGTAAGTCGCGAAAAGATTCTGGGCCACTTTGTAGGCATCCACCCCTTTTTCCACCATGCGCCCGCAAATGTAGTAGGATTCCGGATTGGTATTCTGAAAAAGGAAGGAGCCGGTATCGGTAAAGATGGCGGTATAGATGGCGTATGCCATGGGCTCATCGATCTCGATGCCCAACTCGCCAAAAAGCCGGTAGAGAATCTCCCCGGTGGAGGAGGCATTGCTGTCCACCAGCTGATGTGTGCCGAATCCGGTGTTGGTGATATGGTGATCGATGTTGATCAGGGTTGGAATCTGGCCAATTTTCCCGGCCACATCCCCCAGACGGGAGAGGTCGCTGCAATCCAGGGCCACAACCGCATCATAACTGGAGAGGTCTCCAGGCTCAGAGACGATCTCTTCAATCCCGGGAAGAAAACGGAAAATGGCGGGAATGGGCCCTTCGTTGCAGAGCCACACTTTTTTGCCCATTTTAGACAGGCCGCGCCCCATGGCGAGAAGAGACCCGATGGCATCGCCGTCGGGCCTTACATGGGTCAAAAGAAGCAGGTTACTGCTCTCTTTGAGAGATTCCAGAATCATATATCTGATGGCCTCGTAAAGCTCTGAAGGATCCGTCGAAAAATTACGACTCCGTATCTTCGGGCGTTTCGGAGTCACCATCCACGTTGAGGGATTTAAGGACTTCGTTGATGTGCGAACCGTAGTCGAGGGATTCGTCATAAAGAAAGGTCAGGGCCGGCATGAACTTCAGCCCCAGTTTTGCGGCCAGAGACTTCTTCAGAAAACCCGAAGCACTCTTGAAGCCTGCAAGGGCCTCGTACTTGGCTTTTTTCCCCCCGGACACACAGAAGAAAATCTGTGCATGGCGCAGGTCATCGGTGAGTTTGACACCGGTGATGGTGGCCATCTCAAGGCGAGGATCGCTCACCTTTTTGTGGAGCAACTCGGAGAGATTGGACTGAATTTTAACGCTGACCCGTTCAGCACGAGAAAACGGCTTCATACTTTGGATGTATCCTTTGGTGTCGACATCTGCAAAAACGCTGAATGCCCCGTCATGGGTAACCGGTGAAGGGTTATGGCGAGGCATTTCAGCAAGCGGTTCTTACAAAAATATCTAAAAAAGGCCGGCCCGGAGGCCGGCCATCATATCTAATCGAGGCTGGGCTTGATCTCTTCAAGGTAGTAGCAGTCGATGGTGTCACCGAGCTTGACATCATTGTAGTTCTCAATGCCGATACCACACTCGTAACCCTGGGCCACCTCTTTGGCGTCATCTTTGAAACGCCTGAGGGATGCAAGGTTGCCGTCGTAGACAATAACGCCTTCCCTGAGGAGACGAACCTTGTTGCCACGAACGATCTTGCCTTCGGTGACGTAACAACCGGCCACGGTACCCTTCTTGGGAATAACGAAGGTGTCACGTACTTCGGCACGTCCAAGGATCTTCTCTTCGAAGGTGGACTCCATCAGGCCTACCATGGCATCCTTCAGATCCTTGATGGCATCGTAGATGATGTCATAGAAGCGCATGTCCACGCTCTCTTCCTTGGCCATGTTCTGGACCTTGGTGGCGGGACGTACGTTGAAGCCGAGGATGATGGCATTGGAAACCGCTGCCAGGGAGACGTCGGACTCAGTCACGGTACCGGTGGCAGCATGGATCACGTTGATCTTCACTTCACTGGTGGTGAGTTTGCCCAGGGACTCGCGGAGCGCTTCAATGGAGCCGTGAACATCCGCCTTGATGATAAGGTTGAGGTCTTTGACCTCGCCCTCTTCCATCTGCTCAAAGAGACGATCCAGGGTAACCCGGCTGTTCTTAGCGAGTTCGCGGGCCCTTGCCTTCTGAAGGCGGTGGCCACTGACCTGCCGTGCATCTTTCTCGTCCTTAACCGCCACCATCTCGTCGCCCGCTTCGGGGACACCGGTGAGGCCGATGATCTCAACGGGCATGGAGGGACCGGCTTCGGTCACCTGCTCACCCTTGTCGTTGAACATCGCACGAATCTTGCCGTGGTACATGCCACAGACCACAGACTGGCCGGATTTTACCGTGCCTTCCTGGATCAGGACGGTGGCAAGGGGACCGCGGCCGATATCGAGCTTGGCCTCCACCACGTGGCCAATGGCCAGGCGGTCGGGGTTGGCGACAAGTTCAAGGACTTCCGCCTGGAGGAGAACCATCTCCAACAGATCGGTAATACCGACATGGCTCTTGGCAGAGACATTGACAAACATGGTGTCGCCGCCCCAGTCTTCGGCAAGAACGCCATGCTCGGAGAGCTCACGCTTCACACGATCCGGGTCGGCATCGGGCTTGTCGATTTTGTTCACGGCCACAATGATCGGAACGTCAGCTGCTTTGGCGTGGTTCAGTGCTTCAACCGTCTGGGGCATAACGCCGTCATCGGCTGCAACCACCAGAATAACGATGTCGGTCACCTTGGCACCGCGGGAACGCATGGCGGTAAACGCCTCGTGGCCGGGTGTGTCAAGGAACGCAATGGCACCGTTTTCGGTTTCAACATGGTAGGCACCGATGTGCTGGGTGATACCACCTGCCTCACCGGAGGTGACAGAGGTCTTTCGGATCACGTCAAGCAGAGAGGTCTTACCGTGGTCGACGTGGCCCATGATGGTCACAACAGGGGACCGGGTCACTCGCAATGAGGGATCCTCATCCACGACGGAGGTGCTCAAGATGGTCTCTTCTTCGAACGCAGCACGCTCCACTTCAAAACCGAATTCAGTCGCCACAAGCTCAGCCGTATCGTAATCGATGGTCTGGTTCACGGTGGCCATGACGCCCATGCCCATAAGCTTGATGATCATGTCGTTGGCTTTGATGCCCATGCGCTTTGCCAGTTCGGCAAGCACGATGGTGTCATCCACCTTGATGCGGCGCTTGATGGCCTTGGGAACGGTGATCTGAGTTTTCTGGCCCACGGGCTGCTGGCGGCCTTTGCCCCCCTTGCGCCCTTTGCGTCCGCGACCTTCTGAGTAAAGAGCCTTGCCCTCTACTACGGTCTTCTTGCGACCCTTTCTGCGGGATCCGGCATCATCACCACCCTCGCCTCCGCGACCTCGTCGGCCCTTCTTGGCGCGCGCGTCGACAGCCGTTTCACCTCCGGCGGGAGCCGGGGCCGGAGCACCAGGCCCAGCGTTGTAACGCCCTGTGTGTGAGGGCATCTGGGAAGATGGTGCGGAAGTACGGGCATGGCCGTTGCCACGCTGGGCAGGGGCCTCCTTCTCCTTGAGGAAATCGGGTTTGATACCGGGCTCAGGGAGTTTGATGATCTTGGCGGCAGTGAACTTCTTCACTTTCTTCCGTTTCTTTTTGGGCTCGTCCTTCTCTGTCGCAGAAGTTTCCGCCTCTTCACCTTGTTCTGTCTTGCTTGTCTCTCCAACTTCAGGAGCTGGAGTTACTTCTTTTTCAGCGACTTTATCAGCCACCGGTGCCACCTCTTGGGCGGGTTCGGCCTTCATTTCTGCGACACTCTCCTCTTCTATCTTTACCTCGGCCACCGGCTCTTCCGGGGCTTCGACAACAGGAGCAGGCGTCGCTTCTACGGGCTCAGGGGCAACCTCGGGCTCAGAGGGCTCTTCCTGGGAAGGCTCCTCCACCACGGGTCGCTTGATGACGCGGGCCGGCTCACTTTTTTTGGCTTTCTTGGGTTTGACGGACTCAGGGGCCGCCTCTGCTTCGGGGGCCTCTTCTTCCGCCTTGACCACAGGCTTTTCCGCCTCTACCGCCTCGTCAACAGGGGGAGTGGTCTCGGGGGCAGCTTCTTCAACGGTTTCTGGCTGAGGAGGCTCGACCTCGGGACGTTCCTCCTCTTTTTCTGCCACTTCTGCGGTTACAGCGTCCGAGGCCTCTTCGGTCTCTTCGCTCTCCTCATCGTGACTGCGCTTGCGTCGCCTGATGACGGTTTTACGAACGCGCTTGTCACGAGTCTCCGGATCTTTGTCGCCAAAGAGATTCTTGCGAATCAATTCGACGGTCTCATCCTCCAGAGAACTCATGTGACTTCCAACCTCAATGCCCATTGCCTCAATCTTATTGAGCAACGCGCGGTTGGTCATATTCAGGCTTTTGGCAAGTTCATAGACTCTGATTTTTGCCATTCACTCCCCCTAATATATTCTGCAATATATTCTGCAACAACTCCCTGTTCACACGACTTACCGAAAAAAGAACCCCTTTAAGTGACGCCCGCCCGGGTATATAGGCTTATGCGTCGGGATTCGATTCGGGATCTGATTCCTGCTCCGGGCTGTCGGCTTCCTCGTCGGCCTCATCGGCCTCCAAGGGTTCCGGCTCGGATTCCACTGACACATCTTCATCAGTGATGTCACTTGCGGCCTCTTCATCTGCCGCCGGCTCGTCTTCTTCGGTACTTGACACCGCAGGCTCAGGATTTCTAGCGGAATCGAGGACCAGGGTTGCCCGCTCCTCGTCGAAGCCATCGATCTCAAGGAGATCGTCCATGGAGGCCTCAGCCACATCTTCTAAGGTATAGTAGCCACTGGAATGAAGCGCCTCGGCTTGAGCTGCCCCAACTCCGGGAATGCTCATCAGGGCGTTGAACTCGTCCTTAAGGGACCGGCTGTGCTCTTCTTCGCTCACCACATCCAGCTGCCATCCGGTGAGGATGGATGCAAGGCGAACGTTCTGGCCCTTTTTGCCGATGGCCACAGAGAGATAGTCCACAGGGACAATCACTTCCATGGTCATGGTGTCTTCATCAATGATCACCTTGGCGATCTCTGCGGGTGCAAGAGCATTGCAGACATAACGGGCAGAATCGGGATGCCAGGGGATAATGTCGATCTTCTCCCCTTTAAGCTCCTGAACCACGTTCTGAACGCGGCTGCCTTTCATGCCCACACAAGCGCCCACGGGATCGATATCGGAATCGATGGAGCTGACGGAGATCTTGGCACGAACACCAGACTCCCGGGCCGCTCCATTGATCTTGACCACGCCTTCCATAATTTCGGGCACCTCGGTCTTGAAAAGAGAGATGAGAAATTCCGAACTGGCTCGGGTCAGGATAACCTGGGGTCCGCGGGACTCCAGAAGGACGTCTTTGATCAGGGCACGTACGCGGTCCCCCCGGCGAAATGCCTCCCGGGGAATCTGATCTCGGACGGGCAATACGGCTTCGGTGTTGCCGAGGTTGACAATGAGATCCCCTCGATCCACACGCTGAACAATGCCGTTGATGATCTCGCCTTTGCGGTCAATAAAGCTTTCATAAATCGCTTCGCGCTCGGCATCCTTCATTTTCTGAATGATCACCTGCTTGGCCGACTGAGCGGCAATGCGACCAAAGGTGGAGGTGTCGACTTTCAGACCGAGACTGTCGCCGTACTCGCAATCGCTGTCCAGCTTTCGTCCCTCTTCAATGGTGATCTCCACATCAGGATCCACCACATCTTCCACCACCTCTTTAAACTGGAACACCTCAATCTCACCGGATTCTTCATTGTACTGAACCTCGATGTCGGCGTTCTTGCCCAGCTTCTTGCGGGCTGCGGAGGCAAGGGCCTCTTCCAGCGTCTTGATCAGCACATTGAAATCGATTCCCTTGTCTTTGCTGACCTGCTCAACAACCCGTTTGATCTCTGAAATTTGCATCAGCTCTCTCCAATATTTCCGACAAGTCTGGCACGTTTGATGTTCTCAAGGGCAATCTCGTGCGTTGTTCCATCCACGTCCATGCATACGATCTCACCGGGAGCGAGCCCGAGGAGTGTGCCTTTGAAACGGCTTCTCCCGTCAATGGGAGAAAGCGTGGAGATCGTGGCCTTCTGGCCTTTAAAGCGCTCGAAATCTGCAGGCTTTGAGATGGGGCGATCTATACCCGGTGACGAGACCTCGAGACGGTACTCACCACGGATCTGCAGGGAGACGTCCATCAGGTCACCCAGCTGCCGGCTCACACCGGTGCAGTCACCCAGGTTCACTCCGCCCTCTTTATCTATATAGAGACGCAGAATGCAATGACCAAGCTCTGTCACCGACTCCATATGGACCAGTTCCAGGCCTTCACCCTCACACAACTCCTCGGCGAGACGCTTCGCTTCAGCGAGCAGCCTGCCGGTGATGGCCGAGCGTGGGCGGCTTTCAGTTTTTCGAAATTTCTTTTTTTTGGAGCTGGTGCTCATACTGTCTATCCATTGATTCCACTGTAACACAGCGCGAAAAAAAACAAAAAAACGGGCATTTTGCCCGTCCCCGAATGCAACACACCTTCATGTCGCGGCGATGCGTTTTAAGGCAGTCGCCTTTGCCGAATGGCCTTACGAAAAGAGCTCACTCAGCAAATGCCCCGGAACCGGGACTGTTTCGAGGGGCGCACGATTGAAAAAGTCGGCAAGAGCAGGTCTTGCGCACCCGGCATGGTCAACGTATGCACCCATTTCGGGCGTTGCGCGCAGCTCCCTCAAAATTCCAGCATAATGTATTAAGATAAAAAAAGTGTATTGTCAATACATTAATCATAACAACGGCGCGCACCGCCACAGGCCAGCCTAAACCATGGCCCGAATCTGTCTCAATTCATCCACAATCCCCTTGAGGACATCACGCGTGCTCATCTGGGGCTCTTCCTTCTCTTTCCCCTTGCCGCCTATCATTTTTTTAGCGCCTTCAATGGTATAGCGCTCGTCATGAAGCAGCCGCTTGATTTCAAATATCACATCGATATCTTTCCTGCGATACATGCGCTGACCGGACTCCGTTCGCTTGGGCCTGATGGCGGAAAACTCACCCTCCCAAAAACGCAGAACATGGGATTCCAAGCCGGTCAGACTGCTCACCTCACTGATTTTAAAATACTTTTTCCGAGGAACAACGCCCATACACTCCCCCCTCATCTCTGTCCAGGCCGATAGAACGTCTCTGTTAAGATAAACCGCACCAGCTGCCCTTTGCCTTCCCACTGCATTCACCAAAAAAAAGGGGCGCCAGAGGCGCCCCTTTTCAATCTGATTACAGCGCTTCCCGTAAAACCACCGGAACCTGTCCCTCCCCTTAGGGAAGCACAGCGTCGAAACGCTTCATAAGCATCTCCATAATACGGGTATGTATTTTGTTGACTGCTTTGTCTTTCAAGGTCTTGTCCGCTGAGCGGTAGATCACCCTGAAGGTCAGACTCTGCTTACCTTCTGGAATGTTCTCTCCGGCGTAACGGTCCAGAAGCCAGGAGCGCTCGATAAGAGCCTCCTTCTCATCAGCAATGGCAGCCACCGCATCCCCTGCCCGCACAGATGCATCACAGATGATGGTCACATCCCGAGCCACGGAAGGAAATTTCGGAATGACAAGCGCCTGCCGGTCACCGGAAATAAGGTTTGCAAGGGGCTTCATGGCCATCTCAAACACAAAGACGTCCTGCTTGAGCTCAAAGCCTTTCAACACCTCACCGTGAACCTTTCCGACCAGGCCGATCACCTCACCGCCAAGGACAACCTCAGCCGTGTAACCGGGACGCGTATAGCTGCAGGCATCCGCATCCATGGGGCGGAAAACAACCCCTGGAACATGAAGGACATCAAAAAGCCCCTCCAGCGCACCCTTCAGGTCAAAGAAGTCACACGCGTCCTCCTTGCCGAACCAGGACGCATCACACCGGTTCCCGGTCATGAGACCAGCCACCATTTCAGGCTCCTCGGGAAGGGCTTCGCCCTCTCCGGCGATAAAGGTGGCGCCCGCTTCAAAGAGCGAGAGACTGCGCTCCTGAACACTGATATTACGCGCAGCATCCGCCAGAAGACCTGGAATCAGAGAAGTCCTCATCACCTTCTGGTCTTCGGAGATGGGGTTCAGGATATGGACCAGGCGCCTTCGGGGGTCCCCTTCGGGGAGACGAAGACGATCCACAGCATCTTCTCGAATAAAGCTGTAGTTCACAGCCTCATTGAAACCGAGCCCCACAAAGGCACTGCGCACGGCCTGACGGGCAGCAAAGGCCTGGGGATAGCTCTCGTCGGCAGCCACCACCTTGGCGTAGGAGGTCTCGATGTTGTTGTATCCCCAAATACGGGCAATCTCTTCAGAGATGTCCTCGGGCCGCTCCACATCCACGCGGAACGAGGGAGGCACGACATCAAGGGTGTTGTCATCTGTCACAGTGACGGAAAACTCTACACGAACAAGGAGCTCCATCATTTCTGCTGCTGAAAGGGAGGTGCCGAGTCGGTTGTTCAGCGCCTCGACATTCACCCGAATGGTTCGGGGCGTATAGGGAACGGGGTTCTCGTCAATAAGCCCCTCAACCAGTGTCCCACCACCAAGTTCTGCAATAAGAGCCGTGGCACGGTTCAGGGCGAACAACACCCCTTCCGGGTCGCTTCCACGCTCAAAGCGATGGGATGCATCGGAGTGAATCCCTGTCAGCTTGGATGTCTTGCGAACAGATGTGGGGTTAAAGCAGGCGCTTTCGAGGAGCACGCGCGTTGTCCCCTCCTCAATTTCCGAGTTCTCTCCGCCCATGACACCCGCGATGGCAACGGACTTCTCGCCGTCACAAATCATCAGCATCTCGGAATTCAGTGTGTGTTCGTTGCCGTCAAGGGTGGTGAACGTCTCCCCTTCGGCGGCACGCTTCACCACAATGCGGTTTTCCGCCAGATGATCGAAATCAAAGGCGTGCAGAGGTTGGCCGGTCTCCATCATCACAAAGTTGGTGATATCCACAATGTTGTTGATGGGGGAGAGCCCCACAGAGAGAAGGCGTCGCTGGAGCCAGGCCGGAGAAGGCCCTACCTTGACATCAACGACAAGGCGTGCGGCGTAACGCCAGCAGAGGTCTTCGTCTTCGATGGTGACGGAGGTATGATCAGAAATGCCGCCCAGGGACGCGCCTGCCTCGGGAAGCACCACTTCCGGGCAGACCGATTTTACCGGCGGCTCCTGAAACGAGCCTGCCTCACGCGCCACTCCCAACACACTTAAGCAATCGGGTCGGTTGGGGGTCAGATCGATCTCCACCATGGAATCGTGGAGGGAGAGGGCCTCTTTCACAGGCATCCCAGGGATAAGATCCGAGCCAAGCTCCATCAGACCGGACGCATCGGTGTCGAGCTGAAGCTCCTTGGCACTGCAGAGCATGCCGCCGGATTTTTCACCGCGGATCTTGCCCTTCTTGATCTTGATATCACCGGGAAGCACCGCACCGGGAAGGGCGCAGGGCACCACAAGACCCTCGGCCGCATTGGGCGCACCGCAGACGATACCCACGGTCTCCTCAGCCCCGACATCAACCTGGCACAAGCGCAGCTTGTCGGCGTTGGGGTGAGGTTTTGCTTCCACAATCCGTCCCACAACCACGCCATCCAGGGAGTCGTAGAGGGGGGTAACGGAATCGACCTCCAGGCCAGCCATGGTAAGCCCGTCTGTGAGGCCTTCAATCCCCATATCCAGGGAGACGTATTCGTTTAACCAGCTTAGACTGAATTTCATCTTAGAATTGCCTCAGGAACCTGATGTCGTTTTCAAAGTATTTCCGGATATCATCCACACCGTATTTCAGCATGGTGATGCGCTCCACGCCCATGCCGAAGGCGAATCCGCTGACCTTATCCGTATCGTACCCAACGTTTTCCAGAACCGCAGGGTGCACCATGCCGGAGCCCAGAATTTCGAGCCAGCCGGTATGGGAACAGACGCGACAGCCTTTGCCGCGACAGATAACACACTGAATGTCCACTTCGGCACTGGGCTCGGTAAAGGGGAAGAAGCTGGGGCGGAATCGCAGGGAAATACCGGGATCAAAAATCTGGTGAATAAAGGAGGTCAACACCCCCTTCAAATCTCCGAAGGAGACCTTTTCATCCACATAGAGCCCTTCCACCTGGTGGAACATGGCCGTGTGGGTCAGGTCGGAGTCACACCGGTACACCTTGCCCGGAGCGATAATACGCACAGGGGGCTCGCTCTTTTCCATGACACGAGGCTGGGTGGGGGAGGTGTGGGTCCTCAGAACCGTTTCCGGATTGATATAGAAGGTGTCCTGCATGTCCCGGGCGGGGTGATGCTTGGGAATGTTGAGGGCTTCGAAGTTGTAGTAGTCGCTCTCGACCTCAGGCCCCTCAACGACAGAGAACCCGAGGCGGGTAAAGATCTCGCAGATCTCTGTGGTGATGCGGGTGATGGGATGAAAGGAGCCGGTGCCCACCTGACGGCCGGGAAGGGTCACGTCAATACCCGGGTCGGATGCCTCAGCCTCGGCCGCAAGGACGGCAAGACGATGTGTTATCGCCTCATCAATGCCTCGCTTCACCTCGTTGGCTCGCTTGCCCGCAAGGGGTTTCTCCTCGTCTGGGAGGGAGGAGATATTCTTGAGGTACTGAGTCACAAAACCCTTTCGACCCATATAACGGGTGGAAAGGGCTTCCACGCTTTTCTTATCGGAGGCCACCTCGATATCGGCAAGGGCCTCGCTGTAGATCTGTTCGATATTGTTTTCCACGGTCGCGCAACATGTCCCGTTTGGATGGCCTCAACCTGGGAGGGTCGGGACCTGTTAAAAAAACGAGGTAAGGCGGTCTTGCGTTTATAAGCAAGACCGCCTTACCCCGAAAAGTCCCATCCGATAGAGCGGGTCGACATGTAAGGCACCAAGGCCGTCAATGCGCGACCCGATTGTGGCAGGGGGAATCGATCTACTGGAGCTGCTGAGATGCTCGCTCTGCGATCACTGCGAATGCCGCAGGGTCGGAGATGGCCAGTTCAGCCAGAACCTTTCGGTCGAGATCGATATTGGCCAGCTTAAGGCCGTGAATGAACTTGCTGTAGGAAAGGTCGTTCATTCGAGCGCCTGCGTTGATTCGGGCGATCCAGAGCTGACGGAAATCACGTTTCTTCTGCTTACGGTCACGGTAAGCGTACATCAGCGCCTTGTCTACGGAGTCAGCCGCGGTACGAAAAAGTTTGCTGCGACCGCCACGAAAACCTTTGGCCAGCTTCAGAACCTTCTTCCTGCGCTGTCTTGCTTTGTATCCTCTTTTAATTCTCATCTATCTATCTCCTTAAATCTCGTCACACCCGATACATGCGGGGGACGACCGCCGTTTTTTTATAGTGTGATGGTGCCGGATGAACATCCGGGCCCCCTGAGTATCAGGTTGCCCTTTCCGTTCAAGTACCCCTCCGACACAAAGAACTTTGTGCCGGTGAAATCGCCCCATTGATTCGCGCACCATCGTGCTGCATGGATCCCAAGGGTGGGGTGGTCAGTCCCTCATACGGCTTAGCCGTAGGGGAGCATCCTTTTCACGGCCTTCACGTTGGTTGCATCAAGTACCTGGGCAAGCCTGAGAGACCTTTTACGCTTGGTGGTCTTCTTGGTCAGGATATGGCTGCTGTTGGACTTGTTGAATTTGATTTTGCCGGAACCGGTCATTTTAAAGCGCTTTGCAGCGGCTCTGCTTGTTTTGATTTTGGGCATGGTAAAAACCTCTTTTCATTCCAATGGAACGACGAGCGATGAAGCCTTTCGTCCATAAATATGCAGGCGCACCGCTGGTATACGGATGCGGTCTGCGCCGATTACACACCACGTTGACACACCCCGACCCAGGAAACGGGGATCCCGGGTCAGAAGGATCACTTGGGGGCGAGGATGATGAACATGGTACGCCCTTCAAACTTGGGCATCTGCTCTACCGTCGCTACGTCTGCAGTTTCTTCGGCAACACGGGCAAGCAACTCACGTCCCAGAGCGGAGAGGGTAATTTCACGCCCGCGGAACATGCACGTCACCTTAACCTTGTGCTTCTTGCCGATAAACTTTTTGATGTGACCGACCTTGGTCTCCAGGTCATGGTCACCTGTTTTGGGCCGGACCTTGATCTCCTTCATCTGGAAGGAGCTCTGCTTCTTCTTCGCCTCCTGCCGCTTTTTGGTCTCTTCATATTTGAAACGACCAAAATCCATAATTTTGCAAACAGGGGGAGTGGAGTTCGGTGCCACCTCAACAAGGTCAAGCCCACTGTCACCGGCTGTGGCCAGTGCTTTATGAAGGGGAAGTACGCCCAGCTGGGTTCCATCGGAACCGATGACGCGCACCTCTCGTGCTCTGATCTTGTTGTTGACGTTGATTCTGCTGCGGTTAGCTATGTTCTCCTCCTCGTGGTCTACTGTTTCAAGCTATCTTTCCGCAATCACAGTCAATTTTGCGGATAATGTATCATTAACAAACGTTCTATTTATAGAAGATTTGGCACAAATGCAAGAAAAAAAGTGACTTGTTCCGGGTTGTTAATCGAATAATTTACCTCGGTTTCCGCCCTTGAGAACCCACACGATTGCCCTTCACCCGCACAATCGCACACACAATGGCGACGGTTCATTTCCAATGAAGAGACAACAGGTTGCCAGTCCAGGCACCGACACCCGCAAGATAAACACCCAATGCCCTGCGAATAACGAGGGTCAAGCCCCCAAACTCGCCCGATGGTACCCTTTACGCGGCCAAAAGAAAAAAAAAGGAGAAACGCCACCCGGGGTGCTCGCCCCAAAAAGTGCCGACATACACGGCCTTAAACCGCCTCGAGGGTGTATCGTTCCAGAAAACTGTCCTTCCAGTACCCGTTGTGCGGGTTGGAAAAAAACCTTTTAAAAAGAGCCAGACTCTCCCCGCGGAGCACCCGGCCCTTCACCTCAACACCCGAGTCCCGATACAGGGGCCCGACACTTCCAAGATCGCAGGAAGCCCCCCCACCCATGGCATCTTCATACGCCCACACAACGCGGGACACGCCACTGAGCAGAATCGCCCCAAAACACATGAGGCAAGGCTCCATCGTGCAGTACAGCGTTGAAGGGACCCCCTTGGAGAGCCCCCCTGATTCCATCAAGCGCCTCAATGCCGTCACCTCGGCGTGATCCAACTCGTTTCCGGGCCCTTCAGCCGTTCCGCTTCGGCGGCCGGTGGCAACCACACGCCCCTCTGCCACAACAATACACCCCACTGGAAAGTCCCCCCCATCAAGGGCAGCTTCCGCCTCCTTCAGGGCAACCCCCATCCAGCGGACATCGTCATTATCACACACTGTCACTCCTCACTCCCTGATTTGCAAATCGACGTATCACAGGGGCAGCTGCCGTCCACTTCGTAAGCGTAAAGAAGGCGACCCGCCATCTCCCGACGAGCCTCGGAGACCGGATCCCGTTTTGTTTCCGCTAAAATCACCTCAAGCTCACGGTGACTTGGAATTCCTTCAAACCCACGCCCCATCACTTCAGCCGTTCCACCACTCAACACATCGGCGTCTTCACCATTGGTCACCACGGCAACAGGAATCGCGTGGGGTGCCAGAAGAAGGCACAGGGCCTGGGCAGAGCGATGCCGGGTTACGATGGAGCCGGGGCCGTACCGAACCACCATGGCGGCATATCCACCGATGGAGACGATAAAATCAACAGGAAACCGGGCTTTTTTCCCTCCTGCCGCAACATCGACCATGCGAGAGGCTTCCACCTCCTCAGCAGCAAACCCGCATACATCCAAAAGATGCGCCACGATCTTCTGACGGTACCGCTCATCATGGGTATCGGCAATTGTCCGGCCCGTCAGACGATCGGTGAGTGTTCCCAGAATCAAGTGGTGCCCTTCCGTCATGCATGCCTCCTTGGCTACGCCCTGTTGCCCGCATTCTAACCGATCAACCAAGCCGACACAAGGACCTGTCCGCCTTAAGAATCCCCCTCGCCCATTGAATTCCCCCTCCAACCTGTTGTATAACACATCTTTTTATTTCGGTACGGTGCCCACAACGTCGGTCACCTGCCAGGAACGATGGCAAGAAGGCCCACCAGAAAATTTTATTTTTTCCTGGCGCTTCCATGTGCCATCAGGGAGAGTTGCTGAAGCAAGGGACAAGGCCGTCATGACATCACGTGAAGAATTCGAAAAAAGGGAAGAGAGCTTTATCTCGCCATACGGACTGCCCAGTTCGCAGTCCAGAGGCCGCGTGCGAGAGGAAGAACCCTGCCCCATCCGAAGCGATTTTCAGCGCGACCGAGAGAGGATCGTCTACTGCAACGCCTTCAGGCGTTTGAAGCACAAAACCCAGGTTTTTCTCTCCCCCTTGGGCGAACACTACCGAACCCGCCTGACCCACACCCTTGAAGTGGCCCAGCTGGCACGCACAGTGGCCCGCGCCATGCGCCTCAACGAAGACCTGACCGAAGCCATCGCCCTGGGGCACGACCTCGGCCACACACCCTTTGGCCACAGCGGCGAAACCGTCCTGAAAGAGATCTATTCCGGAAATTTTTCCCACCCCATCCAGAGCCTTCGCGTCATCGATGTCCTTGAAAAAAACGGCGAGGGCCTGAACCTTACCCATGAAGTTCGAGACGGCATCCTCAAACACTCCAAGGGGTACGGGAACATCATCCCGGAAAACAGCAAAGAAAAGGCCTGCACGGTTGAAGGCCAGGTGGTACGTGTAGCCGATATCATGGCCTACCTCAACCACGACCTGGACGATGCCATTCGAAGCGGGGTCATCTGCGAAGGGCAAATTCCCGAGCGATGCGTAAGCGTCCTCGGAACGTCCCATCCGGATCGGGCAACCACCATGCTTCGAGACCTCATCTACGCCTCGCACCCGGAAAGTGGCGAGATGAAATTGCAGATCACCGACGAAGTCCATCGGGCCATGGACGAGCTGCGCAACTTTCTCTACCACAACGTCTACCGGTCCCCCCGGGTGCATAACGAATTCATAAAATCAAAAAAAATCCTGAGGGAACTCTACACCTTCTTTCTCGAAGACGAACACGAGACCATCTTCCTAAGCGAACTCGATGCCCTCGAGATGCCGGAACGCAAAAAAGGCCGATCCAAAGAGCGATCCGTGTGCGACTTCATTGCCAGCATCACCGACCGCTACGCCCTGGAACTCTACGAGCGCCTCTTCTTACCATTGTCGCTTGTGTAGTGCGGTATACATTGCAACCTCATTAACAGCCACAGGGCAGCCACCCACGGCATGGCCCTTTCAACGGACACAAAGGCAGAAGCAACATGAGCATGTCTCGCCCCCTTATCGACATCGACAACCTCCAGTGGGCGGCCCAGGCTGCGCGCCTCTTTGAAAAAATGGACAGCGCCTACGCCGCTGCTTCCGACGCCTCGAGTTTTGAATGCACCGGCTGCGAAGAGAACTGCTGCCTCTCCCTGTTCTACCATCACACCCTGCTTGAGCTGTTTTACCTCAAAGAGGGGCTGAAAATGCTGGACCAGGAGACCCTTGCCAGCGTGACCTTTAAAGCCCAGGAGGCAGCCCCCCTCCTCCACAAAAGGGCAGCAGGCGAAAGCGATGAAAAGATCCCCTGCCCCCTCATGGACGAAGGCCGATGCACCCTCTACGCCCACCGCCCCATGGTCTGTCGCCTCCACGGGATAGCTCACATCCTGGAGCGGCCCGACGGAACGGTCCTCGACGGCCCCGGCTGTAAACTCTACGAACAAACAGCCGGAGGGAGCATGCCACTGAACCGCACACCCCTCTACAAAGAGATGGCCACCCTTGAACGGGCCCTGAGACAGGAGACCGGTTTTACGGATCGCCTGAAACTAACCATCGCCGAGATGATCCTGCTGTAAAGGGAAATAAGTACGCCTCCGGCGGCCCTGCCGGGGGCCAAACTTTTACAAAAGTTTGACAAACAGGTTTTTAGTATGATTTCGATTGCTTCATCGGTTTTGGCATGCCACAGACGCTTGGTCAAAAGAGCATCAAGGACACCGTCGGACCAGAGGAAGGCACTCGAAAACCCAAACCGCTAATCACGGGCGCAGCCCGTCAGCGAATGCGAAGGGGCGAGGAACGAGCTCCAGAGCATTCGAAAACCTGGGGTCCAGGGGATCATCCCCTGGCCGCCGGAGGCCATAAGTCCATGAAACACCTTGACACCGACACCCTGGATGGCCTTGAGGGCCACATCAAAGAGGGCGAGACCTTTCGGTTCCGCTGCCATGACGGCCTTGCCTGCTTCAACCGCTGCTGCCGAAACCTGAACCTTTTCCTCAGCCCCTACGATGTGCTGCGCCTGAAGCAGGGCCTCGGCATCAACGCAGGTGAGTTCATCGACCGATACACCGACGCCGTCTTGCGGGACGGGAAACACTTTCCCGAACTCCTGCTTCGCATGAATGACGACGACGAGGCCACCTGCAGCTTCCTCTCCGAGGCAGGCTGCACCGCCTACGAGTTTCGCCCCGACACCTGTCGCACCTTTCCGGCCGAACACGGCATCTACTACGATGACACTGGCAAAAAGAAGCGTGTCCTCTTCCTGCGCCCCCCCACGTTCTGCGAGGGCATCCATGAAGAGAGAGAGCTCACCATGGAGTCCTGGCAGAAGGACCAGAACGCCGAAAAACACAACGCCATGAACGAGCTGTGGGGCGAGGTGGAGACCCTTTTTGCCAACAACCCCTGGGGCGCCGAAGGCCCCAACGGCCAGCGTGGAAAAATGGCTTTCATGGCTGCCTACAATGTGGACGCCTTCCGAAGTTTTCTTTTTGAGAGCAGCTTCCTGAAACGCTGCAAAATCAAATCCGACCTCAAAATAAAACTCAAACGGGACGACGTCGCCGTCATGAAATTCGGCTTCGAATGGATCAAGCTCTTCCTCTACGGCATCCCCTCCAATATGATGAAGATGAAAAAATAAAAAACCGTGCCTCCGGCGTCAAGGTGAGCCACCTCGAAAGCGGGTTGCCATCGCGCTTCGTCCCTCGTTCCTCGGGGCAAATCGCAATGGCGATGAGCGAAGAGTCCTGGCGCTTCAAACGCTGCGGGCATTTCATACGAAATGTGCAAACAAAACGGGCGAGGATCGATTCCGCTGGGATCGATCCTCGCCCGTTTTGTTTGTTATAATGCTCGTAGCTATTCCGCTATGCCTTCTATGGCAAAAGTGCGCCTCCGGCGGCAAGGGTGGCGAAGCCACTATAGGAAAAACACCTTGAAAGCAGATTGCGAATGCACTTCGCCCCCGGCTCCTCGGGGCAAATCACATTCACTTTTGATTGTAGTGTAAACCTGACGATAGATATTAAACCTGTTTTTGAGCTGAACAGATACTAAAGGCCTTGTTCACGGGCGTAGCCCGTCAGCGAGTGCAACGAGCCCGAGGAACGAGGGCTCGGAGCATTCGCAATCCTGGGGTCCAGGGGATCATCCCCTGGCCGCCGGAGGCAGGCTTTTTTATAGCTTTTCCACCCCTTCAGGCATGGGCCAGATGGGGTCACCGCCGAGGACGTAGCCGCCGTCGAGACGCATGACAGAACCGGTCATAAAGGGGGCGTGAAAGACAAGGAAGTTGATGGCCTTTACGACATCTTCGGGGGTACCGGTTCTGGCGAGGAGGGTGTGGTTGATGATGCCCTCTTTGACCTCTTCGGGGTGCATGCCCCAGCCTCGGGTGTCCTTGCCGTGGCGGGTGTCCATGATGCCGAGCATGAGCTCGTTGACCCGGACATCAGGTGCGCCCAGGCGAGCCCAGGTCTCGGTGAGAAGGGAAATACCCCGGTTCAGGGCGGAATAGCCTTCGTTGAAGATATAACTGGCAGGGCCGCTTCGGCCCACGATCCCGGAGATGGAGGAGAGGTTCACCACACATCCGTCCGGGGAGTTTTTCAAGTGGGGCAGGGCGTGTTCAAACACCCAGCGCTTGGCCGTCAAGGTAGTTGCCACCTCGAGCTCCCACTGATTTTTTGTGTACCC
>Ga0193953_1000305_pt1 | contig 27626 bp, 30 predicted proteins | sample BB_4_MG_FD_140325 | JGI IMG/M metagenome (GOLD analysis project Ga0193953, IMG submission 140325) | Microbial mat bacterial communities from the Broadkill River, Lewes, Delaware, United States - BB_4_MG | ecosystem: Environmental > Aquatic > Freshwater > River > Microbial mats | place: USA...
GATATCCGCCACATCAAACCTGGTAAAACCACACTGAAACCTATTGGTACGTTTCTATTTGGAAGCTTGAAGTTTACTTTGACCTTATTAATTCCATTATTCCTGTTTATTCTGATCTACTTGATTAATCGGAAACGTTTGGCAGATAATGCCAATATGGTGATGGTTCGCACAAAGAAAGCTAATAAAGTGGCAAAAAAGCGCTTGAAAAAGTCAGCTCATTTCCTGAAAACCGGTGAAAAAGAAGCCTTCTATGAAGAGGTATTAAAAGCACTGTATGGTTATTTGAGTGACAAATTAAGTCTGCCTTTGAGTGAACTATCGAAAGATAATGCGAAAGAAATTCTGATGGAATCGAAAGTGTCGGAAGAACTGGTGCAAGCCTTTATGGATGTTCTGGATACATGTGAGTTTGCCCGCTATGCTCCGGCTTCGGGTGCCGATGAAATGGATCAATTGTACCAGAAAACCATTGAAACTATTAGTAAACTTGAAAACCAGGTAAAACGCTAGTCATGAAACGATTATTTATAACACTCCTGATCATATCCATCATCGCCCCTGCATGGGCGGATGATGACCGTTTTAGTAAAGCCAATACCATGTATGGTGAAGGGCAATATGAACAAGCCATTCAGCAGTATGAGGAGATTTTAAGTACGGGTGTCGAAAGCGGCGAGCTCTATTTTAACTTAGGTAATGCCTATTATAAATTTGGAGAGTTACCCAGTGCTATATTGAATTACGAGCGTGCCCGTTTATTAAAACCGCAAGACAGTGATATCAAATATAATCTGGAGTTGGCATATACGCAAACCACTGATAAAATTGAAACAAAGGGCACTTTCTTTCTAACCCAGTGGGTGAGTTCGATCCGCAATAAAGCAACCTCCGACTTTTGGACTTTACTCGGCATCGGCTGCTTTGCATTAACCCTGCTATTTGCTGGATTCTTCATGTATTCCAACTCAATTATTATGAAGAAAGCCGGCTTTTACCTGGCCATTATCATGGTAGTGAGCACCTTTTTCACACTCTCATTTGGGTATAAGCAAAAAGATAAACTGGTCAACCGAACACATGCTATTGTATTTAGCCCATCTGTAACTGTGAAAAGTTCACCTGATGTAAGTGGTACGGAAATATTCATATTACACGAAGGCACCAAAGTGAAAGTAATTGGCACACTTGGCAACTGGAAAGAAATTGAATTGGCCGATGGAAATGTGGGCTGGATTGAAATGGAAAACATTACAATGATTTAAGTTTATCACGGCCTGATATACGTAAAAAGCCTCTACATCCTTTGATGCAGAGGCTTTTTCCATAAACACCCAAACTATCGGTCAAAATTCAATTTTAATTCCTTATTAATCTCTCCTTTTGACCGCTTTTTGTTTTATTAGTTCAATACAATTTTTCGTGACATTTTCTCACTACCTACTCTTATTCTACCCCCTCTGCCACCTACAACAACCAAGACCAGACCAAAAAACACAACTCCTTCTTCCATTGCACATTAAGCATAACAAACACCTTTTAATCATTCCAAATTATGGAATATCTTGTACAAAGATGGAAAAATTTTCTTTGTTTTTTGTTTTATGATCACTCTGGTAATTGAAATCCATTCAATGACTTTTGTGAAATCTTAACCACAGGGGCACCAAAGGCATAAGCAGCTACCTGGTATGGCGGAAAGTAAAAATCCACTGTCTGATCAGTAATCGTAAAAACCCTAAAATCTGCAAGGGTTGCAGTCCCCTCATCAATAAACGCATGCGAATCTAATTGTTGACGTAATTGCTCCCGCACAGGTTTTTGCACGGATTTTAGTGCACTGGCTGTAAAAAAATCTTGTAGTCTATACTGTTCCCGGCGATTGGGTTGCAGAACCATTGAGGTTAAAAAGGTATTACCATGAGCGCCTCCCATATAGCGATAGTCACGAAAAACAATGGAAAGAAATCCTTGGGTGGTGTATTCCAGTTCACAGTGAATGACTTGTTCATTCTTCCAATTTTCGGAAAGGCGCACAGCTCCGACATCTTCTTTAAAAGATTTAATCATGTCATAAATACTTAAGCGAATTAATGAATCCGTATAAGCATGATTAAATTTTGGAAACTGCGCATTAATATCATAAACATCTGTTTTGACCACTAATGAATCCTGTACATGAGTATAATCAAATCCTTGTTTTGTTTTCGTTTGACATCCTATCACAATAAAAACAAGAGTCAATCCCAGCATTAAATATTTTATCATAACAAAAAAAACGTTTGTAATTTGTGAACTCAAATTTACAAACGTTTTCCTATTTCACGAATCAGTTACTCGTCAAATCTCAATTTTTCGACCAAATATTTGATTGTTTCGAAGCAACATCAAATAATAAGGTTCTTGCGTCTTTTCAAGCTTATACTCCTTTTTCACATGACCACTTTTTACCTTTTTATCATGCTCCTTCATATTCCCCTCCTTATCTATCATTTTCAACTCATAGTTTCCTTTTTCCGGAAGCACCATTTCGATAGTCAGGACGAGGTTTTCAACCTCATTGACCAGCTCCTGCCGAACCATTAGTTTCATCTTTTCTACTTTAATAGGAGTGTTGAAAACGACTTTGTCATCCACACCGGCTTTTCGAAGGATAGAAATATCCTCCATAGGAATCGACTCCACATTCACTGAAGTGCTTTTCTCAAGAAATTTCATTTCAGGTTGTCGATCTGTAGAACAGATCACGTATTTTTTAGTCTTCTTCTCTCCATCCTGATCATCCCCTTTCACTTCAATCATTTTGGTGATCACCTTAATATTCTCCCCTTCATCAGTCACAATGGTTTCCACATTAATATTCTGGGCTGAACTATCTTTTTCTCCATACCAATAAAAATGGTGAGGACTACATTTATGCAATTCTTCCATCTCTTTAAGACACATCCCCTTTTCCTTTAAGAGGCGCTCCATTTCGATATGCATTTCCTCCATGCCTTCAGCACCAGATACATCCATATCAAATTCATGAAGAGAATCCATGGCAAATGCCATGATCTTTATTTCATCGTGCAGGGCTTTATCATGATGCTTAAGAATACTATCCAGATCTATTTTCAGATGATCGGAATCCATTTTAAATACCATTACATCATGCACAAATGATGTATCAATCAGAACCTTATCGGAATCTCCATCGCTGATGACCTCCACACGAACAGTGCGCTGTTTTTCGTGTTGAGCATTACCGTATAATGTGCTTGCACAACAAAAGACTATAAAAAGCCCTGCGATACGAAGTTGCTTCAAATCAAAATTGTTTAATTGTTTCATAACATAGATTTTAGTGTTAGTATTAGTCATCAAAAAAGTCGATTTTCTTTCTCACAAAACTACGAACCTACTGAAAGCGTACCGGTTAAGGTGCGGTTAAAAAGAGTTAAGGAAAGGTTAATAGCGAACGACATCTTCAATGAATGCACTATCTTTACATTGTCAATTCAGGAAATGATCATTGGGATTCAATGAAGACATCTGTGAGACGCCTAGATAATAGACAGTTGATAAAGAAATGAAGCGAAAATCAATTTTAGGCCTGATTGTATTAATGAGTTTCTCATTGCTGGGAATCATTGCCGCCCAGTATTTATGGATCCAGCAGTCCATTAAGATTCAACGTAATAAATTTCACGCAGCAGTATATGAAGCGCTGGATAAGAGTGTCGTGCGCCTGGAACGGGAGCAATCGGCTGAACGCATCTACAATGCATTCTTTCCGAAAATTGATATCCTTCCCATTGCCCGGCCTAAAAAAGATACTCTGAGAGATATTAAAATCCTCAAAAAACAAAACCAGCCCACACAAACCTACTTTTATCAATCACATGCCGATACAATTACAACACCTTTAGGTACGCGTATTGAAACCCGGCTGGAAATAAACGGAAGATCTTCGGAACAGGAAATATGGATCTCCTCTGGCCAGAATGGCCTGGAGTTAAAAGAACTGGAAAAAAAGATGATCCAGGTAGAGGACTCTTTAGCTCGGGTTGTTGAAGCTGTGCACAACGATCAGGAACATGTGATGGAGGTTTTCAATCAGATTACTTATGAACTGACAACACGCCACACTCCTATACAAGAGCGTCTGCAACTGGATCGTCTCAATGCAATACTACAGGAAGAATTGACACAAAACGGTATTGAAGCGCCATTTGAATACGGTGTACTGGACCGTCAATCACAGCAATTATTAGATCAGCGGTCAGATGGCTTCGAATACAAACAGGCTCTTGAGGAAACACCGCTAAAAGTCAACCTATTCCCTCAGAGTATTTTTCGAGGGTTTTCGCCCTACGAATTAATGATCTATTTTCCGGATTTGGCGACTTACCTCTATAAATCGCAAGGCTGGATGTTATCCATATCCATCCTGTTCACACTCTTCATTCTTATAACCTTCTACCTCACCATGCGAATGATTATGAACCAGAAGAAGGTGTCCGAGATAAAATCTGATTTCATTAACAACATGACCCATGAGTTTAAAACGCCCATTGCGACCATCAGTCTGGCATCAGATAGCATCATGAATCCGGCTGTTTTAAATAACCCTACTCAAATGACAACCTTTCTTCGAATCATAAAAGAAGAAAACAGTCGTATGAACAGCCATGTGGAACGCGTACTTCAGATGTCTCAGATTGAAAAGAAAGATTTTGTCGTGGTTCGTGAGTCACTGGATTTACATGAGCTATTATTGAGAGCTGTGGACAATATGCAGTTATTGGTACAGGATACCAATGGCACCATCAAAACTGAACTCAAGGCAGACCTGGCTATCTTTAAAGTGGATGAAGTACATTTCACCAACATCATCGTTAACTTGCTTGAGAATGCTTTAAAGTACTCCAAAGAATCCCCTGAAGTAGTAGTAGCCACGCAAAATAATGGGAATGGCATTTTTATCAAAGTAATTGATAAAGGCATTGGGATGACACGGGAACAACAGCATAAAATATTTGACAAATTTTACCGCGCTTCGGGTGGCAATATTCATAACGTGAAAGGGTTTGGCTTGGGACTGAGCTACGTGAAAGCGGTCATTGATGCCCATCATGGCACGATATCGGTGAAAAGTAAAGTAGCGGTTGGCACTGAATTTACCATTTACCTTCCTTTTTAATTAATGTAACGCATGGGTGAATTAAATAAAGTATTTATGGTGGAAGATGACCGTAATTTTGGAACGGTCATGAAAGCCTATTTGGAAATCAATGGTTTCATTGTTTCCTGGGTAAAAGATGGTCGGTTTGCCATCCAGCGGTTTCGTGAAGAATCCTTTGACATTTGTATACTGGATGTCATGTTACCCAATGTAGATGGATTTACTATTGCCCGGGAAATTAAAGAAATTAATCCCGACATGCCGATCATATTCCTGACAGCCAAAACAATGAAGGAAGATATGCTCGAAGGTTTTAGTACGGGTGCAGATGATTACATCACTAAACCCTTTGATTCAGAGATTATGATTTGTAAAATCAATGCCATCCTGAATCGGCATAAACGCCAGCTGCCAGAAGAAGAACCCAAAGAATATACCATTGGAGAAGCCCGGTTCGATCATGAGTTAAGAACCATTACCTATCAATCGGAATCGGTAAAACTGTCTCCCAAAGAGGCCGGTTTGCTAAAATTACTATGCCAAACCCAAAACAAAGTCTTATCCAGAGATATCGCCTTGCGCCAGGTATGGGGCGAAACAGGCTACTTTACCACCCGAAGTATGGATGTGTACATAACGAAGCTTCGGAAATACTTAAAAAGTGTACCAGGCGTTGAAATTGTAAATATTCACGGTAGTGGTTATCAGTTGCGAGTGGACTAACTAATTTGAAAATGGGATAATTTGAATATTAGTTGATTAAATAAGGAAGGTTTAATAAAATTTATTCAACTACTGTAACGAATCCTCATTTTGCAACGTCTTACAACCAGACATTAAAACCAGAATAACATGAGACGACTAATCACTTTTATAGCTTTGATGGCAGTTACAACGTTTGTATTTGCCCAGAATAACCAGGTAGAGATTAATAAATCCTTTCCCAATATTACTGAAGTTATTGTAGATGTTGTATTTTGCCAAGTAGACATTCAGGCGTCTGAAGATGCTGATGTTTCAGTTGAGGGTATTATTAAATGGGAAAAAGAAAAATACCAATATGAATTTGTTACCAAGGTAAGCGGAACGACTTTGCATGTTGAAGTCAAACATCCACGTAACTCCAAAGGTCGTACTTCCGGGAAAATAATCCTCAAAATGCCGGCCATGACAGACATTGATGTTTCCTCAGTAAGTGGCAATATTAGTGCATCGGGTGTGGGCCAGCGATACGTTAAACTAAATACGGTATCCGGGGAAATTGAAGCGTCAAAAATTGGCAGTAAAGTAAAAGCATCATCCGTTTCCGGTAACATTCAGTTGACCGACATTAATGGACATGTGTCCACTTCAACCATTTCGGGTAATCAACACCTGGCAGATGTGAGTGGTAATTTAAAAGGATCTTCCATTTCAGGAAATTTCAAAATTATTAACCTAAAAGGCAATCGGGAGATTAGCACAGTGTCGGGAAGTGTGCGATAAGTCATACTAAACAACTATAGGACATTTGGAGCTGTTTCAACTTTCTAGTGGTGCAGCTCCTTTATTTTCTCTATAACGCCTCCTCCAACAATACTGATTAACAAGCTTAGGTAGCTACCCCCCACTAAATTAACCACCACCAAATAAAAGCCATTTAACAAATCAGAAATATAATCACTTACCTCAGGATTTAATACGGAGGTCATAAATGAACCATCCGTTTTAATAATTGTAAAGCTTTCTACTTCAATCTTCTTGCTAAAGTATAAACGACTATCCTCCAAACACACGATATCTTTTTCTATCTTTTTCATGACGCTCGAATTTTCTGTCAATCCTTCGTTTAAAATTAAGACACTTCTAATTTGATTCCGGGTGACAATACTCTCTCTTTTTTGTAAATAATTACTACCTATTAATATAACGTTCAACCAACCTATACCCCCTACTCTATCATTCAGGCTTCTTAAATCATTGTCATAAACACTTTGATAATTGAATAAAAAAAAGCCCGAACCTAACTGGTCCGGGCTGTTTATATAAGTTATGAAATCAACTTACCCCAATGGCAATACTGACTTTTTGTATACGTCTTGGTATAACTGAGCCAATGCAATGTACAAAGCACTACCCCCACACACAACACCTTCAATACCAGCAATGGTATGAACTAAATGACTACCTGTGAAGTTAGCAATCGCTAATAGTGCAAATAACACCACGACCGTACCAAACAACCACATCATTGCTTTATTCATTTTTAAAGTTGCCACAAACAAACCGAAGCTATAAATACCCCAGATGGTTAGATAAAAACCCATTGCAGTTGGTGTCGAAGCGGTACCCAAACCTAATTTAGGAAGTACCAAAAGAAATACCAATGAAATCCAAAAAGCTCCGTATGAGGTAAAAGCCATCGTTCCAAACATGTTATTCTTTTTCCATTCCATGATACCTACAATAATTTGTACCGTACCACCCATCATTAGCCCCATGGCTAAAATCATTGTATCCAAGGCAAATAAACCAGCATTATGCAGGTTTAACAGCATAGTAGCCAATCCAAATCCCACCAATCCCAATGGACCTGGGTTAGCTGTTTCATCTTTCGCAACAAACGTGTTGTTCTCCATTTTGTTTTTCGGTTTTATAGCAATCAAAAAATTAAAATCGCGCGAAAATACACAAATACTTCATTAATTAAGTAATTCTTAAACATGATTTGACTCATTTGTTATCTAAAAAAGCTCCTTATCCGGCATGGATAAAGAGCTTTTGAATATTGTTAAAGGGTGTTAAATAATTATACTTAATGAATTTGTAGTTGACTTGACTCGTCTAATTCCAATTGAATCGATTTGGCAGGGCTGATGCGGATGGACGAATTATTCCGAATGGTTCCTTTAGCAAGTTCCAATTTAACATTGGAATTCACATTAAATTCAGAATTATCAATATCCAACACTAGTTGCTTCGTTTTGAAATTCCAACCTGACACATTAGAAGATTCTTCTAAATCAACTTTCAATTTCGCAATGTTCACATTATCCCATATCCGTAAATTAGCGCGTTTTAAATGAATCGATAATTGATCCTGAGCCGTAGATTTAAGTTTTATTTTACAATGATTACCTCTGATGGATTGTAATCTGGCAAAATAAATCGTTATGTGCTTATCGGTATTTTCCACATACAAGGTATCATTTCTCACTCTGAAAACGGGCTTGATAGTTTTCTCTCCTTTTTTATGCGCATAAGAGAAATAAGCCTGTTCGCTACTTTTAATATCCACATCACAGTCTTTATCCACATAAATGTGCTTAAAAGACGCCAAATCTTCAGAAATCTCTACATAGTGATTCCTTTTAAAATCATCACTTGACTTATCATTATACTCAAACCCCATGATGGTAAAACCAATTAGAAAGAGGCCAATTGCGGAGAAATAAGATATAAATAGGATTCTACTCGTTTTCATTTTCTTGCAGTTTAGAAATTAATGGTTGAACTTCCGATTGGGTAATTTTCAGCAAATCTACCTGATGCGTGAACTCTGGTAAAGCTTGCTCAAAAAACTCCTGCCGACGCATCTCCTGTATTTTACCAGGGGCTTGATCCGCGACAAAATAGCCGATCCCCCGTTTATTAACGATAATTTCTTCGCGTTGCATTTCCAGATAAGTGCGCATGATGGTGTTGTGATTCACACCTAAAGAAGCAGCTTGCTCTCTTACCGATGGCACCTTATCACCTGGTTGAAATTCACCCGATAAAATCCGGTCACACAAATTATCAGCAATCTGCTGAAAGATGCCTTTTGAATTCTTAAACTCCATCATGCTATTTCCCTTTCTTTCAATTTTAAAAAGGCATACACCAAAGTAATCAGAGTCGAACACCCCAAAAACAGGGTGACTAAGGTCATGGCCGTCTCTTCTGAGCGAATCATCGCTTTAGACACATATTCCAGTCCCTGTCCCAGATCTAATACTTCGATAACCATATAAAAGTAACCGACCACTACCATAAAAACAGCTCCCACAAATACGATGGTCTTTATCAACGGGTACTTTCTAATCGTCGCAGCGCCGGTAAATACAATGGATGCGCCAAATGCAAATACCCATGCAAGAACAGGAAATGCTTCTTCTGGCACCCTATCGAATGCGCTTGCCAGCATAAAACCCGTATAGCTGATGTCTTCCTTCAAAATGGTCGCAAAAACAGCAGAAAAATGACTTGCCAGATAAAAGATAACCGGAAAAGCAATGAGGTAAACCACAAAACGGGATACTATTTCCAGCAGATACTTTTCAAAGGTAGAAGCCGGAATCATCAATGCATCAATGGTCGTTTCTTTTTTGCGCAGATAAGGGAACGATTTACCAAAATAAAAGATGGCACCAACAATACCTGTCCCTAAAAATAGTCCGGCCCATTCCATATTAGTCCATCCCGGATTGGAAAGTAATATCACCAGTTGAAACAGAAATAATGCAGCAAACACCCCTCCAACCATTAATAGATAGCGCTTTTTATGGATGTTTAAATTATAACTAACCAATTTTATAAAACGGGAGAAATTAAATATCTGATTCATGGATTTCCAAATTAGTGCCGTTAGTCACAGCGTTAAACAACAACTCAATATCAATAGGCGTTTCGGTTCCATTCTTTTTGGCCAGAATGCGATAACCACCCGGTGCGACTTCATCATACAAACAATCTGTATCCTTAATATCCGAAACTGTATGAAAAGCCAAACTCTGTGACACATCCAGCACACTGTGATTAAACATGATTCGACCATGATCAATCAATACGATGCGATCAATCAAATTCTCTACATCTTTTACCTGATGGGTAGAGATAATCACCATTTGATCGTCGGATAAAGCCCCAGCTACCACTTTTCGAAATAGGGACTTGGAAGGAATATCTAAACCATTGGTTGGTTCATCCAGAACTAATAACTTACAATTGGTGGAGAGGGCAAAAGCAATTAAAAATTTCTTTTTTTGTCCATATGACATTTTGCCAAGGTTCTTTAGGCCATCCAACTCAAAATCGTGCATGATGCCCGCCATTTTGCTGTAATCAAAATCGGGATACAAGGCCCCTGTGGCTTTCACGTAGGCATTGATCGAGATGGATGGCACCGCAAACTCTTCAGGTACAAAATAAACGTGCTGCAAATAGGAAGGCAGGCGATGAAAAGGATTCTGGTTTAGAATTTCAATTTCACCTGCATGCGGTTTCAATAATCCGGCCATGAGTTTCAGAAGCGTCGATTTACCGGCGCCATTCTTTCCCAGTAAGCCGATGATGCTCCCTTCGCTTGCTTTTAAGTTTAGCTCCTGAAAAAGATGCTCCTTTTTTGAGTAGCTAAAAGTTAGGTTTTGAATGTCAATCATAATTGTGATGATTTATGTGATGATTGATTAGTTTAGTGTTCTACTTTTCTAGTACACCACAAATATAACTCTCTTTTTTATATCTCCAAATTTATTTTACTCTCAACGGATGCTTTTAAGGGAAAGGCAATTTTCTACTTACGTGAAGATCCTAATAAACACAAGCATCTCAATAAGCTCTGAAACAACTAATTTTAGTTTGTGAAGTCATTTGGGAATAAGGATGATGGGGGTAAGACGCAAGGTAAATGGCGTATTTACCCTTAAAAGTGAGAATCCGACAAACACCATCACTACAGCACGGCGCATGGTAACAAATAAGGCTCACAACTTCCTGATTGCGCCGAATATGTTTACGGCCTTGTAGTCCTCAGGCTGAAGCCTGAGGATAATAAAACAATACCGCGAGTATGAGCTACCAGATTTTAGACAATAAAAAAAGACCCTCACGAGGAGGGCCTTTTTACTGCGGTCAATATTTTAAATCTAAATTTAGATCAAATCGATACTACGCTTAACAAATTTAGTTAAGGCTTCACCTTTCAGCATGTTGTTAGACAACAAAGCCAGGTCAATCAGTTGAGAAACCATTTTATTACCAGAAGCAAAGGCTTTTAACTCTTCATCCTTCTTAGCATTGATTTCTGTGACTTTCTTATTCACTTCTTCCAACTCATCTTTGAGGGATTGAGGAATTTCCTCTTCTTTCTTACCTTCTTTGGCTTTCTCAATCTCAGCGCGACGCTTCTCTACACTTTCTACTTTTCCACGGAAGGTAGCTACTTTCTCGCCAACTTCTTTCTCTTCGTCTTCAATGATCCGCTGCACCAATGGGTGATTTCCATTCACTACCAAGCTATAACTGTCTGGCATTTCACCATAGAAATTCATACCACCCCCGCCAAGCTGGCTCATCTCTTTCATACGACGCATAAATTCCTGCTGTACGATCATCACCGGTACATCCGTTTCACTCAAGGCCTCAAAAGCTACAATGAAATTCACTTTATCGATATTTGGCACCTGAGAGCTGAAAATCGTTGTCAGATCTTGTTTTTGGGGCTCAGTTAAGTTTAAGGTAGCTGCATCTTCTTTCGGGATTAGTTTATCTACCACATCACTGTCTACACGTACGAAACGAGACTTTTCGAACTTGCTTTCCAGGTGGTTCACAAAGTGACTGTCCAACTGACCGTCCAATACCAATACGTCGTAACCTTTAGCTTTAGCAGCCTCAATGAAACTGTGCTGTCCCAATACATCAGTGGTATATAAATAAACAACTTGTGAGTCTTTATCTGTCTGATTAGTTTTAATCACCTCCGCATACTCGTCAAATGTAAAGCATTTACCATCTGTGTTTTTCAACAAGGTAAATTTCTTAGCACGGTCATAAAACTTCTCTTCAGACAGCATACCGTATTCGATAAAGATTTTCAGGTCATCCCACTTCTCCTCGAATGTTTTACGGTCTTTTTTAAAGATCTCTTCCAGACGATCAGCTACTTTTTTAGTGATGTGGCTGGAGATTTTCTTCACATTACCATCACTTTGCAAGTAAGAACGCGATACGTTCAATGGAATATCCGGTGAATCAATCACTCCATGCAACAATGTTAAGAACTCAGGTACAATGCCTTCTACCGAATCGGTCACATAAACCTGGTTGCAGTACAACTGGATCTTATTTTTCTGAACTTCCACATTGTTTTTCAATTTTGGGAAATACAATACCCCAGTCAAATTGAAAGGATAATCTACATTCAAGTGAATGTTGAACAAGGGATCATCTGACATTGGATACAGATCGCGATAAAATTTGTCGTAATCCTCGTCTTTTAATTCAGAAGGCGTACGGGTCCACAAAGGCTTTGTATCGTTGATGATTTGATCCTTATCGGTTTCTTCCTCTTTGCCTTCTTTGTATTCTGTTTCTTTACCAAAAATGATTTCAACCGGTAGGAAACGACAATACTTCTTCAGCAAATTATTGATCTCTGCTTTCGTAGCATATTGCTGATTTTCATCATCAATGTGTAATACAATATCGGTACCTCTTTCTTCTTTTTCTACCTCTTCCAAAGTAAATTCGGGACTACCGTCACAGCTCCATTTCACCGCTTGTGCGCCTTCCTGGAACGACTTGGTAATCACTTCTACTTTTTTTGATACCATGAAAGAAGAGTAGAAACCTAAACCGAAGTGTCCGATAATGGCATTGGCATCTTTCTTATATTTCTCCAAAAATTCATTGGCACCCGAGAAAGCTACCTGATTTAAGTATTTATCAATCTCTTCAGCAGTCATACCGACTCCCCGATCGGAGATCGTGATTGTCTTATTTTCTTCATCCAACAAGATGCGAACAGGCGCTTCACCCAGTTCACCTTTGAACTCACCTACTGAAGCCAGTGTTTTCAGTTTCTGAGTAGCATCTACCGCATTGGATACCAATTCGCGTAAAAAGATTTCGTGATCGCTATAAAGGTACTTTTTGATAATGGGAAAAATGTTTTCTGTAGTAACCCCAATATGTCCTTTTTGCATAGTTGCCGTATTTTATATGATTTATAATTCGATTTTACTGCCTTTGTTTATCAAAGGTGATGCCAAGTTCAGTTTTCTGACAAAGCGGCAGTGGTGACAGTTGATACCTGACAATATTGTCAGTGCTAGTTATTGGATTTAAATCAAAAAAAGGAATTCCACGATTTGGAATTCCTTCATCAGACTACCTATTTATACACAAAACCGACCCTAAATAATTAATCAAATACGATTCTCCATTTATATAACAGGATCTATTTTTTCAAGAATTGCCGGCTTGTAATTCCATCAGCACAAATCACTTTCAACAGATACATTCCCGGTTTTAATTGAGATACATCTTTTGCTTTTTCATCGCGATAGGATAACATACGAACACCATGGATATTATATATCTCTGCTTTAAAAGCGGCTTCATCCGTTTCGATGTTTAAAGAATTCGCCACAGGGTTGGGAAAAATGCGAAGCCGGTTGGTTTTTATATCATTCGTAATCGTCGTTGAAGTACCTTCTAATTTATACAGCTCAAAACCAGTGTTCTCTTCCAATTCTGCCTGAAAGCAGAATGTATTATTAACCACATAAAACTGACTAAACAGCGCCAAATCCTTAAGTGAAAAACCCATACATTCGTGTGCAACCGGGATGACACTCTGCCCCTTGCCTATTGAAAACAAATCACCTCCCCAATAGGATGATTTCCCACTAAAAAACAAGCGGTTATTATAAACTGTCATACCGCGAGGGTTTCCTCCATTGCTACCCGGATACAAATCATTATAAAGCGTTGTGCCATTAGCAGTACCATCTGTTACCCACAACTCAGTGCCGTGACTTTCTGTTCGCGCATTGAAAAACAATTTATTATCAAACACGGTTAAATCCAATGGTGTGGAAGAATATGTCTTATCTCCTGAATAGATATTGATATCCTTCACCAGTACAGTTCCGGCAGTGGTGCCATCTGTTTTCCATAGTTCATCACCATTCTCTACAGATTGTGCTTTAAAATATAACTCGCCCTTGTATTCCACAAACTCTTTATCAGCAGAAACGCTACTACCACTGGTATGTATATCCTTTAATTCAAAGGTCCCTTGTGAGGTGCCATCGGTCCGCCACATTTCAAATCCATTATTCAAGTTGGCTATAAAAATAAGGTGGTCATTTAACACCACAAGTCGCTCCGGCTGGGGCGTTTCATTATTGGGCAAGTTGCTTAAACGTCTGGTTCCATCTGCAGTACCATCTGTGCACCAAATTTCTTTAAATCCATAGGATGGGGTAGCGATAAAATAGAGCAAATCCTGGTACACCACAAATTGATCCGGCATAGAACCACTTCTATCTCCGGGATTAATATCTTTAACCAAAACTGTGCCTGCTTCTGTCCCATCAGTTTTCCATAATTCTCTTCCTGCGGTATCGGTTCCCTTTGCCATGAAATAGAGTTCTTCTTTATAGGTCCCGAATTTTGGAGAAGTGACACCTAAAGAGGCACTACTTCCACTAAAAATATCCTTCACCATGACAGTACCGGCCTCGGTTCCATCAGTCCGCCACAATTCAAGTCCATGTACACCATCATACGCTCTGAAATAAACATGATCTCCAAAACTATTGAAATACTCCGGATCTGCGGAGTGTGGCGAATCAAACTGATCAACGCCAGGCCAAATATCCTTAACCATATAGGTTCCCTCTGTGGTACCATCCGTGCGCCAAACTTCTCTGCCATGTTCTGCACTACCACATTGAAAGATCATGACAGCAGATCCGATAAACCCCACATCATCACCTGACATACTGAAATATCCACTATTGGCCTTTGTTTCGTATAGCAGGGCAATTTTTTCATTTTGTGCCAACACGAAGCTTGTCCCACAAAGGATGAGACTAATTATTAGATTAATTTTATTCATTGTTTATTGTTTTCGTAGACAAGCTACATTTCTATTGGAAACAAAAACACGAGACTACATCTCCTGTAATTCATAAATGATGTAATGGCCAAAATCACCCGGTTTATCTTCTATGATCTTGGCATACACCCCGGGTCGGTCATTGACCATCCAACACTTCTTCCGTACCTCAAAGCTATCTACCCCTTCAATGACCGTACAATCAAAAGTACCGGCCGGAGTCATGAGTTGCTCATTTCCAATAACTCTAAAAACCATCTCCAATTGTGGATAGAATTTATTGGCGCATTGGCTCACATTAATTTGATTAGGTGGTAACGCTACATCTTCTGGCAAATTATATTGGTCATATCCACAAAAGATAAAGTCAATATTTACGACTTCGTCCCCTTTATTAACAGTCACCTCAGCTGTTAATTGCTTGTGATCGAATACACCCGTTTCGTCAATTAAGGCAGAATACTCATATACTAAGTGTTGAACATCAGCCAAACTTGTCAGCAAAATGTAAGGATCATGCCAAGGAAGTTTCTGTTCATCCTCCTCATATTTATAGTCGCCTTCCGGACTGTAAAAATCGGCACCAGTAAAGGTCAACCGTTCAATATCTGAAGAGTTTTGATCTTTCCTACTTGCTAAAAAATGGCGCCCTTCATTGATCAACTCCAAATGCACATCACCCTTTTTAACCACTTCATTTTCTCCCTTTAGACCAGGTACACGTCCCATCACAATGAGTGACGTTTTTTCAGCATCGTAAATCCAGGTCCCATTACAGGTCGTTTCCATACTGGAACTGTGCTCTAAATAATTGATGACATCTGGTGCTTTTAACATCAAAATTTTAGTCACATCCGGATTTTTTTCGTCTTTCACCAACCAGGCACCAATCAGTCCGGAAGACTGATTGTCAATGGCTATTTTTGGTTTATCCAACCTCATCAATTGCACTCGCGCACCACTATTTTCAATAACCAATACTTGTTCATTAATTTCTTTCACATCATTACTCCCATTCAATTCCTTGAACTTTTCTGAAGTTATGAGTATGATTTTCTTTTTCTGTTCGTTACTCCAGGTCCCCATGTTCCTGCCGGATACCTCCATATCCCCATTCTCTAAAAAATTGATCGGCATATAAACCCCTTGCTCCTGACCATCTACTTTTACTTTAGTGATTAGCCAATTACCGCAAACCTTCTGTGCATTAATCAGGCCTATTCCCGAAAGAATCATGGCCATAATGAGTAAATAATTTTTCATAATGATTACATTTTAATCCCTGATCAGTTGGGCCGATCGTGTTTGGGATACTCTGATATTTAAAATAAAAAGCCCAGGAGTCATCCCTTTCAATTTGAACCAGTCCTCAAAGGAGTACGCATTCAAAGACTCTTAGGCTTCCTTCAGCGCAAATAATAGTGTTGCAAGCTCCATTATAATAAAAGCAGGTTTCATCATAATATCATCAAACCCGCTTAACCCTAGAACATACCGCCCTGCAGTTGATCTACTTCCTCGTAATTAATGTTACTTAAGGGCTCAAATTTAGAAGCAGGCACTGACATATTTTCTTTAAACAAAGTAGCGATTTCATTGGCTTCAATGCCCATGATCCTGGCTTCGGATTTCAGAAGTAAGCCTTTATAAACCCATGCTTTTGCACCCATAATTTTCATGACTTCACATTTTCTGCCCATGAATGTTTCCGATCCTAATTTTTCACCTCCCAGGGCATCCATCAATTGTTGCTCCAGCTGTCTGACTTCCTCATCAGACATGTCTTCAGCGATCTCCTTTGCAGCATCATAATAAGGCATGGTTCCTTTCTGGCCAGTATTGTCCAATAAATTGGCACTCCAGAATTTATCCCCAATCATAATGGTCACCGTATGAACTTCTTCCTTGTTCACCATGCCAAACATTTTTATTTCGGATGTGGACTTGATCTCCTCATACGACTTATCTCCATAGCTATCCCACCAAATGGTTTTGGTTCCTTTAGTGCTACCTGTTAGTTCATAAGTGATGCAACCAGACTTGACAGCCACGCGATCCGCTTTCTCCTGAGCTCCTAGTGAGAAGGAGATGGACAGTATAAATAAAACGACAAGTTTTTTCATGTTTATTAATTTACATTGATTTCAATTTTTACAATACCTAAGGGATTATCCGTACTTTTCCCATTGGGTAACAGCAAGTATTCAAGAACGTGATTCCCTTTTGTCAGAACTTTGTCAGGCACCTCATCATTAAAGGGTGATTCAATGGATGTGCCAGCGCGCATGCCCACTTTTTTTCCGTTAAATCGCGTCAGAATCCAGGCCCCTCTGGCATTGGCCGCCATGGCATTAAACTGGATTGAGACAGGTAATGAATCTCCCTTTTTTAAGTCTACTTTCGAATTAACTGGAGTTGTTAAAGCAAAATCGTAGCTCACTTTATAATCCGGATCTTTCATCCGCATTTTCAGAATACTTGTTTCATTGAATACGCTGTAGTCGATGTACTCAACCCATCCCTTTTCATTCACTTTTACTAAATAGCCTGCATCCTCTTCATCGTCTTTTTCCCAGGTTAACAACCAGATATCATCTTCTACACGGGGTTCAGCTGCTATCTGATCCCCTAGCTCAGTAGGGTGAATAGTGGCTAATGCATCAGCCAATACTTTTGCATCATCGCTAGATTTCACTACATATTTCTTCAGGCTACGAATAAATAATTCATCCTTCAACAGTGCTCTTTCACTGGTCAGGTGTATCAAATTTCCGGCATAAGCCATAACAATAACCGGACGGGAAACCTCATAATTCATGCCTTCTTCGCTTTCGGTTAGAATGAGCATTCCATTGAAAAGCTGCGCATCTGATACTTTTTGAAAGTGTTCATCAAATTTCTCCACAACTTCAAAACGGTATTTCACCTGACCATTGAGGTAATCCACTATTTGCAGGCTATCCTTTTCATCAATAATGTGGCAATCATTCGCTTTTTTGCCTGGTCTATTACCAGCTTTTGATAACTGATCAGGCATATCCACATCCAACGAATGATTGTAAGTTATGGCGGTAATGCGTCCTTCACCGTCTGTAACCACTTTGTAATGCTCAATGTCATCAAAAAATTCACTCCGAATGAAATACCAGTTATCTTCACTTTGAAAAAAACCTTTGGCATAGGGCTTATTATCAAACACTGACAGCATCGATTGAAATTTTTCGGCAGCACTCACATTATCCAACTTAAAATCGTCTTTTATGGAACGAATAAAATGCTCAGATGTGAGCACATCTACAAAATTGGAGAATGGCAATAATGCCTGCCCGTCTTTCATAAAAATGGTTCCTTCTGAATCATCGTGCAAACTGTTCCTGTCCAAATGAAACTGAACAGAACCTTTGTAAAGCAAGGCTGAAGATACGCTCGAAAGATCCTCGCTACTTAAGATTTCACAACTCAATTGTTTGGTTGCTTCCAGGTGAGCCAACACATCAGCGTCAGTCACTTTTGATTGTGCCAAACTTGACGATCCGAAAACGATCAAAGCACACATCCACAGAACAGATATTCGATGTATTTTTTTCATTTCAGTTATTTTAGGTCAAGCTTTGCAGCGCTAATCTTCTAATAAGGCATTGAGTAAACCACCACTACTTTCCTTCTTGGCATTACCACCACGAGGACTTAGTGCGCCAATCAGCTTACGTATCGGCATGGACTGTAACCACACTTTTCCTGTCCCTTTCAGAGTTGCTAAAAACAAACCTTCCCCACCGAATACCATTGATTTTAATCCACCGGCTGCTTCAATGGAAAAATCGATATCAGGCGTAAAACCTACTACACAACCTGTATCCACGCGTAGTGTCTCATTATTCAGCTCTTTCTCAATCAATGTTCCACCTGCATGAATAAAGGCCCTGCCATCGCCTTCTAATTTTTGCAGGATAAACCCTTCACCACCAAAAAAACCAGCACCTAGTTTCTTATTAAAATGCATTTTTACACTAGTCCCTAATGCGGCACACAGAAAAGCATCTTTTTGAACGATTACCTTTCCACCCAATGCCTGTAAATCCAATGGAATAATGGTTCCGGGATAGGGTGCTGAAAATGCCACATGCCCTTTTCCCTGTCCATCATAAGTAAAATGCGTCACAAATAAGGATTCGCCGGTAATCATGCGTGAGGCCCCTGACATTAACTTACCCATGAAGCCTTGTCCGGGATTAGAACCATCCCCCATTTTTGTTTCAAAGCGCATCCCCTCTTCCATGTATAACATAGCGCCTGCTTCGGCAATAACTGTTTCATTGGTATCTAGTTCAATTTCTACAAACTGAACATCGTGTCCTTTGATCTGATAATCTACTTCATGTGAATTCATAACTATTGCGTTTAGAGTTTCGTTTTTGATAAAATTAATACCGCAGCTAAGGGTTTAATGGCACGTTTCCAGAAGACCATAAAACCGATCAGAATGAATGATGCCGGAATCCCATAAAAAAGGTATTTTAAAGCCCCCAATCCTGGTTCTAGAAGAGCTTCAGAAGGCAGCGCCGGATTGTAGTAAACCGTAACTTTGCTGCCAATGGGGTGCATCTCCACTTTTCGTTTTGGAAAGTACTTAAAAGATGTACTGGATACCCCTTTCCGGATAACATCTGAATGGTATTGTTTGCCTTCTACCTGGTACTCATAAGCCAGACTGGCCCGGTACATAGTCTGTCCATCACTTCTAAATGAAATCACTTCGCCATTAGTGATCATCCCTTCTGCCTGGGGCCATTTTTCAGACTCACTAAAAACTTCACTTAATGGCTTGGACACATATTGAATAGCCAGCAATCCAATAATGACAAAAAAGATACCTGAAAACCATGCAAAAGGATTTGGTCGATGTATCATAATTCTTTATTTAAAAAAATGAAAAATAACCAGATCAGGATTCCTCTTTAGTTATTACTTCTGAATGACGGGATTCGATTTGCACAATTCGTGCTTCAAACCGTTTCCAGATACCTGCCAATGCTTCTAATTCAGCATCCGTCAGTTGCGTTTCCAGATTATCACGTTTATCCTGATACTCGGCCCATTTACCCATAATCTCAGCCGAACGGATGGCTACTTCAGCAGTCACTTTGGTCAACTTAATTTGATCCATGATGCCTAATTCTTCTTGCTCCATACCTTCATACTCACCAACTTCTTCCAGCATGTCGTCAATCATCAGGGCATATTGATCAGCCACCTTGCTCATGCCTTCAATATATGCTACCACTTCGGGGTTATCTTTCAATTCGGCCGGTATCTCCACCGGCATTTTACCAAGTCGCTTATTCGCCGTATCATTTTTACTACTACCACAAGAAGAAAGAACTAGTGATAGTAAGATGAATAGCTGTCCTAAGGTTATAAAATGTTTCATTTAGTTTGGTTTTAATGTAGTTATAAATGCAACTCTAACAGATGTGATTGATGCTATGCTACCTACTCATGGCTCTACAAAAACGTCGTGTTTTCAATCATGTAGCGGAACACTTCATCAATGTCACTTTTATACTTTTCTTTGTCTGTTTCTGGTGTGAGATAACCATCTTTTACAAATAGCAGAGCCGCCTTATCGGCGTTTTTTATAAGATAGCCATAGGATAAAGTAGCATATCCGGAGGTCCCCAATACGCGACTAATTTCAACTAAGGCCACTTCATGTCCACCAATGATCCTTTTTTCAAAAGTTACTTTTGAATCTTCTTTTATCACCAATCGCTGAGCCCGTTTAAGAGCTGTAAATTGCTGCTCAAGTGCACCTTCTGTTCCTTTTATACTGGACCAGACAGAGCATGGAACCCCCTGATATTCTATGCGGGGCAGTACTTCATCAGGCATCTCATTCTTAGCATTAAAGCCACCACCGGATACCGGAATGGGAATGGATGCAAAGTCTTTATAGTTCGTAATTGTTTCAAATGCTATTCCGTCAGGCGGAGTAGAAGCCTTTGTGGTGATGGTTTTTGTGGATTCACATCCTAAAACAAGTACTGAAACGAATAAAATAAAAATTGCCTTTTTCATAATCATTATTTTTACAGATACCTCCTGCATGATTGGTATCAATTCATTAACTAGAGCTTAATAAATTCAACCCGTCGATTATTGGCTTTTCCTTCCGGTGAAGCATTATTATCGATAGGCTTGCTTTCACCAAAGCCTTTACTACTTAGGCGATCGGCTGCAATACCCATTTGTACCAGCTGATCCACTACCGTTTGAGCACGTCCCTCGGAAAGGCTTTGATTCTTCGCATCCTCTCCATCAGCATCAGTATGCCCTTCCACACTAAATTTTAAATCAGGCTTCTTCTGCATCAATTGATAAATTTTATTAATAGGCCCCATACTTTCCGGCTTCAAAGTGGTTTTATTCACATCGAAACGAATGCCGTTACAGATGATCTTCCCATCATTTAAAACACGATCGTAATACTTCACACCGCCTTTGGCAATGCGTATGTTTTTTAGATAAAACGGCTGTTGATCACGCATGCTGGCAAAATAGGCTTGTATGGTAATTCCTGAGGGATTGAACTCATAATGAGGAATATTTATTAAACGTGTATCATCCAGGTATACTTTTAATTTTCCTTTTGTATAGGCCAATGAAACCCGTGTCCAACAGCCATTTTCGCAATAGGAATGATCTCGCGATGAATGCTCCACATAATTGCCACTGGGAGGATCAACGCGTATGGGAGTAATTTGCAATTCCTGTGCTTTAGAGGTCCGTTGATTTTTTCGGTCAGTAAGATAAAACTGAAAACGATTGCCATCCTTAGGGGTGTACATGTCGAACTCAACTGTAAATACATCGGGCAAATAATCTTCGCTGGAGTTTTTCAGATAAGGAATGATCATAGGCGATCCCTCAATAAACATGATGACATTCTCACCATTCACATTGGCTATTTCAACCTGTCCTCCTACTAAATCCCATCGACTGGGAAATTCACCATTTTCTTCCATGATGTCCGGGCCATCTTCAAAAATAACCTCATCTCCTGGCACAAAATCAAACTTACTCCAGGCCATATTCATGGCAGGGGCGGTATGTGCAGATGCAGGTTCTTCAGCTGCCGAAACAGCTCCTGTGGTAAAGGTACCGCCGGGTCCGGGCATGTAGCCACTTCCACTAGACCCGACGACTTTCCAGTCGTAAGTGGTATGAGGCTTCAGATCAGCGTAAGTAAATTCCGTCTTTCCAGAAGTACCTACCAGGTTATTTTCATGGGTTCCCTTGGGTGTTACATAGACTTCATAACGCTTAGCATTAAAACCATCGTGATCCACTTTATTCCACTTAAGCTGAACAGGAATAGAGACCTCCGTGGCGCCATCAGGGGGATAAATACCATGCTCACCGAAAAGCTGATGCATATCATTTCCCTTAACCGAATTAGGATCATTCCTTTCACTGGAAGCAGTTTGATTGGTGCTTGCTCCTTTCTTCTTCTTTTTCTTCCCAAACAAAGAGCCAATCCCTTCCTCCAACTTATCAAAAGTTTGATCAATGGCTTCATCAGTTTTGTTATTGGCGCGTTTATTGGCCGAATTTTCGACTTTTCCGCCCACATCAACTTTAACCTGAGCTGTAGTGCCCAGAAATACCAGGCATAATGATAAAATGAGTAGCGTTTTCATAAGAGTCGTTTTTAGTTTATAGTGGAAATAAGCATTCAGGAGACTAATAAAGCCTCCTGAGAAATATGTTAGAAACGATACATTAAACCAGCTGCGATATTGAAATAATCAGCACCTCCCAAGGTATACTTCGCTTCACCATTTAAGTAGAGTGATTCTGTTAATGCATAACGCCCACCAATACCAATGTTAAAGCCAATTTCAGAACCTGATGATTCAATTGAAGAATTAAAAGTGGATTGCATTTCACTGTAGGGATCAAACTCACTCATTTCATCACCCGTATATCCAGCTCCCCAAACGCTCTCCATATCATAGGTAACAGCATCAATCTTAACTTTATAAAAGGTCATATTCAATCCGCCTAAGGCATAGAAACTGGTGGTCTCATTACTTGAAAACACATAATGTCCATTAAAATCCAAGGCTGTCCATGTAGTATAGTCCTTTTTGAAAAAATAGGTAAAGGTTCCTGCGCCTTCCCAACTGTCGTTGATTAGATAGATTCCTTTGGCAAATAATCCAATATTATTTATCTCAGACGCATAAGACAGACCACCTCCGGCCAATATTTTTGATTCCTGAGCAGATGTTGCTGTACTAAGTGTAAATGCAACAATGGCAACTAATGCTAATTTGATCATTGATTTCATGTGTTTTGTTTTTCTGGTGAAGGTCACACAAAACCTATTTAAGCTCCTCCAATCCATCTGGAATAGTATGCTCATAACACGTTTTATGCGACGCTACCTTTTGATTGTTTAATATTAATTTCAATTCAAATGTAGAGTTAGAAACAGAGGCATTGGGGCTTCATTTGAATTCGCCCCTTATCGGTTTGAAAGTGTCGTCTATTTACTTGAATTTGAAACACCCGATACTTTGAGAAAAATCCAGAGTGGTTTTGGTGGAATTACGGACCAGGATAAAGTTGTTTAAGGAGCGCTACCAAAATGGATCGTTGTCGCGTAGCCACAGGAATTCGCGCTTGATTCTTCATGATAAGTACATAGCCATTTACCTTATCAACTTGAGTGATTTGATTCATTGCCACCAGATAGGATGCATGACAACGAAAAAAATAGTGAGATCGTAATTGCGCTTCCACTAATTTCAGCGATTTACGAATTGGGTACTTTTCACCATTAACCAGATACATCGTGGTGACTCCTTGCCTACTTCGAAAATATAACAAATCGCACACTGGTATGATAATACAGTATCCGCAAGTTGTGAAAGCTTTAAATTTCATACAGTCGATCCTTATTCTCCTAAAAATGATGAAGATTAAGAATAGTATTTAGCGGAAATTGAATATGGGCCTATTCGCTTTGAATTTGAAGACTTTGGGGATGAATTTGATAGTAGTATTTCTTATCAATCCTGGTTCACCAGCACCATATGACTAACGTCAAATCCATTTCTTTTAGCGATGTCCATCAGACGGTTATAAATGACTGCCTCGAGTTGCTTACTTTTGGAAAGTACCCATAAGTAGTTACGGGATGGTGAGCCTACTAAAGCATATTGATACTGTTCATCCAGGGCGATGATGTAATAATTACCGGCAAAAGGCCAGAAAAACCGGACTTTTAATCGGCCGGGCTGAGCCTTATTGTGTACCCATGCTTTTCCAATGGATTGTTTCCAATATCCAATGTAAACATCATGAAAAAAATAAGGTAGGTGAATTTCATAGTTTGTTGCTTTTATTCCAAACTAATAGAATCTATTTCCAGCCGGAAGTATTCCGCTTTCTTATTGGCAATTAAAAAAGCGATCTCATCCATGCGTTGATTTGGAAAATTTGCTTGATTCAAGCGTCGCCCCCGAAACGTTGGATACATCTCAGCCAGCTTAACTTCTATAATCTGCCAATCGCCACTGGTAACGAAATAAGTAATATAAGCATGTGGATCACTGGCATTCGTTTTCACTCTCACCTGGTAACGCTTTCCATCCCCTTTAATCCGTATATTTATAGTTTGAAAAGCGGTTACATCCATGGATTCAAATTGGTAACGAACAGAAGAAAATCCACCATTATTCTCCAATGAAACCTGCCCCTGAAAAACTCCATGTCCCTGATCACTGACAGTTATTTGTCCCCTGGAAAGGCCACCCATCACCCCATCATTAATGACACGCCAATACTTAGCATCAGCAGCTTCTTTAAAATCAAATATACTTTTAGAATGTGACATACTCATCGCCATTAAAATCATAAAAATTAAATGTACCATAACTCATCGATTTAGTTCACACGATCACCTTTGTCATTTTTAAATTGCCGTTCAATGGCCATTGTGCGAAAATTAAAAATCTTCTTCAACTCCGAATCAATCAACAGTTTGTTGGCCAATCGTCCCAATATTCCCAATGGCGGTTCGTAGCTCACAATATCAGTCATTTGCACTCCATGTGGTGTTGGTTCAATAAAGTGCTGATGATGCCACATTTTGTATGGGCCTATTCGCTGTTCATCCACAAAATAAGAATGCTCTTTTACTTGTGTAATCTCTGTCACCCAAGAGGAGGATATTCCGGGCAACAAATTGACTTTATAACGAATCATCATACCCGCATACATTTTATCAGGTAAGCCCTCTGAAATGATTTGAAATCCCATGTAATCCGGTGTAATTTCCTTTAAATTTACCGGAGTAGAAATAAAGTCCCAAACTTCACTTAGAGAGCCTGTTATTTCTTGTGTTCGCTTAAATTGATAAAATGCCATCATAACTCAATTGAATATGAAGGTCCTTACTAACTGAAGACACCTTCCTGATACCTGATTGTATTAACCTAACCCTGGAGATCTATTTTTGTTTAACTTTTTCAGAATAAACTTATACAATTGTGCAAATTCTCTATGAAGACAGCGTTCCACACAAAGTAAACTGCACAAAAAAAGCGGCATGGCAGATGTCGCTTTTGTGATTGAAAGAAATAAAACCTGACAACTAAACTATCATTCTTTGATAATGACAGCTAAATCATAGTTTCCGGATATCTCTTTCTCATATTCATTAATTTGTACCAATTCTCGATACTTTTCGAGTTTTTGGTTCATTCCTTCTTGATTTCCTTGTTGCTCATAAATCCTGGCTTGCCAAAACAGAACAGAACTTTCTTCTGGTGCATATTTCAGGGCCAAATCCAAGCTATTAAAGGCTCTGGACAATTGTCGATTAGCTTTCCTGTTCTTCTGCTTTTCTGCCAAATAAAGACTTTCATCAAGCATCAAAGCCGTATTGAAATGACGGACACCTTTTGAAAAATATCTCTGCGCAATTTCTATGTGAGAAGGATTACCTATAACATCAAACTTCACGAAAACGAGTTTCTCCATTGATGTATATTCCCCTGCTACCTTTCCGGGAATCCACATACCATTTGTCTTTCTTAAGCAATCAATAACCGCATAGTCTGTCACAAAACTTACGTGATTTTTAATTTCAAAATCAGACACTGAGCCATCCGCAGCCACAGAAAACTGAACTGCTACAATACCTTCATCCCGATAAAGTGCCAACGGTTCTGATAATTCCAGCTCCCGTTCAATAAATCGATTAATCGATGATTTTTGATTCAACTCTTTTACCTGATTCAACTTAGTCTCTTGAAATTTTGGAGGTTCTACTTTCAAGTCGGCCATCTCCACCGTTTTTTGCTGTGCCATTAATCCAATAAAAGTAAAGCACATCACCATCATCAACACTACCTTTTTCATGACTTGTCGTTTTAAGTTGGTATTAAGAATGAAGTATTAGCGCCAATCACTATACCGAAAATCCTAAAACTTTAAATGATTGGAGATTGCTTTTATTATTCGATACAAAACGACTTGGTTTTGTTCGGAATCAATGCAAGTGAGTGTGTGATATCGAACGGTTGATTTTCATTAAAAAAGGGCATCCCAATAGCTGAGACACCCTTCCGAAATTAATGACTATTTTTTTTATTCTTCCCAGGGAATCAATTCTGACTCATAAAAATTCACACCCATCGCTTTGAGACGCGGCCCATGTTTAGCCAAACGTAATTTATAATCCTCCCAGTTGCGATGAGAGGCGGGTGACCAGCCAATCTCAGCATGACCGATAATACGGGGAAATACCAAATAATCGATATCATCAGCAGTGGTAACGGTTTCAGTCCATAGTGGGGATTCAATACCTAAAATATTTTCTCTGCCAATACCCTTTTCCAATTCTGCGGGATCCCAGTTATAAGCCTCATCCACTTCAATGAGTGCCGCCCAATCCAAACCAATGTGAGTGGTAGAATCGTATTTCATATCCAGGTAGGTGCGTTTGGATGGAGACATCAATACCTGCGCCCCTTTTTCAACACCCATCAAAGCGTTTTCACCTTTGGCCCAATATTGAACAATGTCTTTGGAGTCGATGTCGGCATGTGCGATCTCATCCCAACCAATCATCACCTTGTTATACTTCTTCACAATATCACGTGTGCGGTTAATGAAATAGACGTAATCATCTTCTTTGGTCACGTGTGATTCGTCACCTCCAATATGAATATAAGGTCCTTCTGTGATTTCAGCCAACTCGCGGATCACATCTTCCACAAACTGATAGGTCACTTCTTTACGGGTATCAAACGTGCTGAAACCAACTTCTGTACCGGTATAAAGTTCTGCTTTCTTTTGGGTGCCATTCAGTTCCGGATAAGCTACATATGCGGCGTTTGTATGACCAGGCATGTCTATTTCAGGCACAATGGTAATGAAACGCGCTTTAGCATACCGAACAATTTCTTTGTATTGTTCCTGTGTATAGAAACCACCTTCACCACCACCAACTTGAGTGCTACCACCAATGGTCGTTAGCTTAGGCCATGATTTAATTTCAATGCGCCATCCCTGATC
>Ga0193953_1000307_pt1 | contig 27595 bp, 22 predicted proteins | sample BB_4_MG_FD_140325 | JGI IMG/M metagenome (GOLD analysis project Ga0193953, IMG submission 140325) | Microbial mat bacterial communities from the Broadkill River, Lewes, Delaware, United States - BB_4_MG | ecosystem: Environmental > Aquatic > Freshwater > River > Microbial mats | place: USA...
GTCATCTAAAAGTCCACCTGTTAATTGTGCATTTGCTTCATAATCATAGTAATGCGAAAATGTTTTTTCAAAATTATCTTCTTCTAATTTATTATTGTAAAAACGAACATTTACTGTAATTGTCAGTCTGTTTTGTGCTGCAGTCTGCTGAGCAGTGGCAGTCATTGGGTTAATTTTATACCCTGTAATTTCACCTTCAAATTGTAAATCACCACCAGATTTTACCAAATCTAAATTGGTTTGTTGTAAAAATAAATCTTGAAATTGAATAGTAAACTCCTGACTTAATCCAGGTTCAACTAAAATGGCATTGTTTGGAAAATAATCAATTTGAACTGTTTTTACATCTGGGTGTAAATTAGTGCCTGTAAAAGAATAGATTCCACAACTTTGTGCTGAAATAAGTAAAACAAATAATACTGAGAAACTGAATTTTTTCATTAAAATATTTTAAACCTGTTATTGGTTAATTTTTTTTTGATATATGATCAAAGTTAGTAATTAAACTATAAATCGTATTGTTTTATTTTACGATATAAAGTTCTTTCTGAAATTCCTAACTCCTTTGCGGCAAGTTTTCTTTTACCGTTATTTCTTTCAAGAGATTTTTTTATTAATTCAATTTCTTTGTCTTGAATTGATAAGCTTTCATCAGCATCAATAGTTTCAGCAAATTCAAAATCGCTATCATCATTATATTTTTCGTTAATTCTAACTACTTCAACTTCGTTTTCATGTTCAAGATGAGTTGAATCTTCCTTATATATTTTTTTGATGAGGCTTTTGTTTTCTTCTTGCACCTTATTTGTATCACCACTTTCCATTAAATCTAAAGTTAATTTTTTTAGATCGTTAATGTCATTACGCATATCAAACAAGATTTTATACATAATGTCTCGTTCGTTCGCAAAATTTCCGTTGGCGTTTTTACCATCAATAACAGAAGGTAGGTTAGTACCTTTACTTGGTAAATATTGAATTAATTTTTCAGAAGAGATTTCTCTATTTTCTTCTACGACTGAAATTTGTTCAGCAATATTTCGAAGCTGTCTTATATTTCCAGGAAAACCATAGTTTTCTAACATTTTAACTGCGTTGTTGCTAAGTCTAACAGTTGGCATTTTATATTTTTGAGCAAAATCTGCAGCAAATTTTCTGAATAATAAGTGGATGTCGCCTAATCTATCACGCAATGGTGGAAGGTTTATTTCAATAGTACTTAGCCTGTAATATAAATCTTCTCTAAACTTTCCTTTTTGAATAGCTTGTTGCATATTTATATTGGTTGCAGCAACTATACGAACATTTGTTTTTTGAACTTGAGAAGAACCTACTTTAATAAATTCTCCATTTTCTAACACACGTAACAATCTAACTTGAGTAGTTAGTGGTAACTCTCCAACTTCATCTAAAAATATGGTTCCACCATCGGTAACTTCAAAATATCCTTTTCTGGTTGCAGTTGCTCCAGTAAAAGCTCCTTTTTCATGTCCGAAAAGTTCACTGTCAATAGTTCCTTCAGGAATAGCCCCACAGTTTACAGCAATATATTTAGCGTGTTTTCTATGTGAAAGATGATGAATTATTTTAGGGATATTTTCCTTTCCTACACCACTTTCACCAGTTACTAAAACAGAAATATCGGTTGGAGCAACTCTTATGGCTTTTTCTAAAGCTCTGTTTAGATGAATATCGTTTCCGATAATTTCAAAACGCTGTTTTATTACTTGCAGTGATTCCATAGTTAAACTATTTTTCCAATTAATGTTGCTGAAGTACAGTCTTCAATATATACATTAACAAAATCTCCAATTTTTTTATCTTCTTTAGGGAAAACGGCAACTGCATTTTGAGAATTTCTTCCTTTCCAATGCTTATCCGATTTTTTTGAAGATCCTTCAATTAATATTTCAACTGTTTTTCCAACAAATTGTTCCAAGTGATATAAGCTATGTTTTTGCTGAATTAAAATAATTTCAGCCAAACGTCTTTTTTTAACAGCTAAAGGAACATCATCTTCCATTTTCTTTGCAGCAGGAGTTCCTGGTCGGTTAGAATAGGCGAACATAAAACCATAGTCATATTTTACATATTCAAGTAAACTAACTGTATCTTGGTGTTCCTCTTCAGTTTCTCCACAAAAACCTGTCATCATATCTTGTGATAATGAGCAATCAGGAATAATTCTCTTAATATTATCAATAAGCTCCATATATTCTTCACGAGTATGTTGACGATTCATACGTTTTAATACTGAAGTACTTCCAGATTGTACAGGTAAATGAATATAATTACAAATATTTTCATGCTTCGCCATGGTATGAATTACATTTAAATTCATATCCTGTGGGTTAGATGTAGAAAAACGAATTCTAATTTTTGGATTGGCAATTGCTACCATATCTAAAAGTTGTGCAAAATCAACAGCTGTAGCTTTTGCAATATCAGATGCGTTTTTAAAATCTTTCTTCAATCCTCCACCGTACCAAAGGTAACTATCTACATTTTGACCCAGCAATGTAATTTCTTTGTAGTTTTTTTCGCTCAATTGTTGAATTTCTTCCAAAATACTTTTTGGATCTCTACTTCGTTCACGACCTCTGGTAAATGGTACAACACAAAAAGTACACATATTATCACACCCTCTTGTTATTGATACAAATGCCGATACACCATTACTATTTAAACGAACGGGAGAAACATCTCCATAGGTTTCTTCTTTTGATAAAATAACATTTACAGCATCACGTCCAGAATCTACTTCTGCTAATAAGTTTGGTAAGTCTCTATAAGCATCTGGTCCAACAACTAAATCAATAATTTTCTCTTCTTCTAAAAACTTCTCTTTAAGTCTTTCAGCCATACAACCTAATACACCTACTTTCATAGATGGATTAATTTTTTTAACGGCATTGTATTTTTCTAAACGTTTACGAACGGTTTGCTCCGCTTTTTCTCTAATAGAACAAGTATTAACTAATACTAAATCTGCTTCTTCTATTAAATGTGTTGTGTTATAACCTTCTTCTGATAGAATTGATGCTACAATCTCACTGTCGTTCAAATTCATTTGACAACCATAACTTTCCATATACAATTTTTTAGTATTGCCTTCTTTATGTTCAGTTATTAATGCTTGTCCCTGATTTTTTTCCTCTATAACTTTTTCGTTACCCATATCTCTTTTATTCGGTTGCAAAGATATAACCAATTTTTGAAAATTATGACAGATTGGCAGAATTTTAACAAATCAAATTATTGTTAATTTATGCTGTTTTGAAAGAATAAAACGACCATTTAAAAAAATCTATATACTTTTGCATTCCTAAATCTCAATTAGAATCAAATATTTTTTGAGGATGAAATGGAATTTATTGAGGTTTAATATATTATAATAAAAAAGATTTATGGCTAAGAATTTAGTAATAGTAGAGTCGCCTGCAAAAGCAAAAACGATTGAGAATTTTTTAGGAAAAGATTTTCAAGTAGAATCAAGTTTTGGTCATATTGCAGATTTACCCTCTAAAGAAATTGGAATTGATGTTGAAGGTGATTTTATGCCAAAATACGTTGTGTCGAGCGATAAGAAAGCAGTTGTTAAAAAGCTGAAAGATTTAGTTAAAAAAGCAGACACTGTTTGGCTAGCATCTGATGAGGATCGCGAGGGAGAAGCTATTGCTTGGCATTTATATGAACAATTAAAATTGAAAAACGTAGATACTAAACGTATTGTTTTTCACGAGATTACTAAAAAAGCTATTTTAAAAGCCGTTGAAAATCCAAGAGATATAGATTATAATTTGGTAAATGCTCAACAAGCCAGAAGAGTTTTAGATAGATTAGTAGGTTATGAACTGTCTCCAGTATTATGGAGAAAAATAAAAGGAGGGTTGTCAGCAGGTAGAGTTCAATCTGTTGCTGTTAGATTAATTGTTGAGAAAGAGCGTTCAATTGAGAATTTTAAACCTGTAGCATCTTATAAGGTAGTTGCAGAATTTATTACAGTTAAGGGGAAGAAATTTAAAGCTTCATTACCGAAGAATTTCGATGCTAAAGAAGATGCTGAAGCATTTTTAAATTCATGTTTAGATGCTGATTTTAAGGTAGCCGATTTGCAAAAGAAACCAGCGAAAAAAACTCCTGCAGCACCATTTACTACTTCAACATTGCAACAGGAAGCTTCAAGAAAATTATATTTTCCTGTAGCAAAAACCATGATGATGGCTCAACGATTATATGAAGCCGGACTTATAACATATATGAGAACAGATAGTGTAAATTTATCTGATGATGCAAAAAATGCCGCACAAGAAGAAATTATTGCTTCTTACGGTGATGAATATAGCAATCCTCGTAATTTTAGTAATAAGGCAAAAGGAGCTCAAGAGGCTCACGAAGCTATTAGACCTACTAATATGACCCGTCATACTGTTTCTGTTGATTATGACCAGGACAGATTATATAGTTTGATTTGGAAAAGGACATTGGCTTCACAAATGAGTGATGCACAATTAGAACGTACAAATGTGAAAATTTCAAATTCTAAAAATGCTAAAATTTTTACCGCAAATGGTGAAATGATAAAATTTGAAGGATTTTTAAAAGTTTATTTAGAAGGAACAGATAATGAAGATGAGGAGCAAGATGGAATGTTGCCAAAAATGTCTGCTGAAGATGATTTAACAAATAAATATATTACGGCGACCGAGCGTTATACAAAAGCGCCATATCGTTTTACCGAAGCTTCTTTGGTAAAAAGACTGGAAGAATTAGGAATTGGACGTCCGTCTACTTATGCGCCTACAATTTCTACTATTCAACGAAGAGAGTATGTTGAAAAAGGAATGGTAGAAGGAGTTGATAGAAAATATACTCAAATAAAATTAAAGAATCAGAAAGTAACTACAGAGGTGTTAACCGAAAAAGTAGGTTCTGATAAAGGAAAATTAATTCCAACTGATATTGGAAATATCGTAAATGACTTTTTAGTTGAGAATTTTTCAAATATTTTAGATTTTGGTTTTACAGCTAGGGTAGAAGCTGAATTTGATGCTATTGCTGAAGGAAAAACCGATTGGATTGAAAGAATTAAGGAGTTTTATACTAATTTTCATCCTGTAGTTGAAGATGTAGCTGCAAATGCTGAAAGAGCAAAAGGAGAACGATTGTTGGGGATTGATCCTGATAGTGGTAAAAACGTATATGCTCGTTTAGGTAGATTTGGTGCAATGGTTCAAATTGGAGAAGCAACTGATGAGGAAAAACCTAGATTTGCAAGTTTGCAAGTTGGACAAACTTTAAATTCTATTACTTACGAAGAAGCAATGGACTTATTTAAGCTTCCAAAAACAATTGGAGGTTATGAAGATATTGATATTATTGTTGCAAACGGTCGTTTTGGACCTTATATAAAATATGATACAATGTTTGTCTCAATTCCAAAGGATGAAAACCCTATGTCAATTGATATAAACAGAGCTATAGAACTAATTCAAGAAAAGCAAGCTGCTGACGCCCCAATTGCCGAGCATGATAATTTACCTGTTCAAAAAGGAGTTGGACGTTTTGGACCTTATTTAAAATGGAACGGGATTTTTATCAACGTAAATAAAAAATATGATTTCGATAATTTAACAAGTGAAAATATTATTGAGCTAATCGAAGATAAAAAGAGAAAAGAAATAGAAAAAGTACTTCACAACTGGGAAGAAGAAGGAATTAGAGTTGAAAAAGCACGTTGGGGAAGATCTAATATCTTAAAAGGTAAAATAAAAATTGAATTACCGAAAACTGTTGATGCCACAAAATTAACCCTTGAAGAAGTTCAAGATATAATTGAAAAAAAGGCTCCAAAAAAGAAAGCAAAGAAGGCAACAAAAAAAGCCGTAAAAAAAACAACAAAGAAGAAAACAAGTAAAAAATAAATATTTTTTATAACTTGCTCCAAAATAGCAGAAGATAACTAACCCCTACAAATGAATTTCGAATATCTTAATCCTGTTGATGAAGCTTTACTGGCACATGCTAAAATGCAATCCAATGAAACATTTGGTCAATGTATTAATATATACACCAAAAAAAATGGGTTTCCAGATTTAAATAATATAAAAATAGCCATAGTAGGTGTTGAAGAAGGTAGAGGTTCTGTAGGAAACTATGGAACAGGTTCTAATCTTAACGAAATTAGAAAAGAATTATACAAATTATATCCTGGTAACTGGCCTATTAGTGTTGCTGATTTGGGTAATATTCCACAAGGAAATACTATTGAAGATACTTATTTTGCGGTTGGAGAATTGTTATCATACCTAATTAAAAATAAAATTATTCCTATAATTATTGGAGGCAGTCAAGATTTGACTTATGCTAATTACAGAGCATATGACAAGTTGGAGCAAACCGTAAATATTGTAGCGGTTGATAATAAGTTTGATTTAGGATCTATTGAAGATGAGTTGACATCAGATTCTTATTTGAGTAAAATAGTAATGAATCAGCCAAATAACTTATTTAATTATAGTAACATTGGTTATCAAACATATTTTAATTCGCAAGATGAAATAGATTTGTTGGATAGCTTATTTTTCGATACTTATCGTTTAGGAGAAGTTACTAATTCTTTGCAATTGGTTGAGCCATTAATGCGTGATGCTGATATTGTTAGTGTAGATCTATCTGCAATTAGAAATGCTGATGCTCCAGCAAACAACAATGGAACTCCAAATGGTTTCACTGGTGCTGAAATATGTGCCATAGCTCGTTATGCAGGTATCAGTGATAAAGTAACTTCTTTTGGAGTTTATGAGTATAATTCAAAATACGATTCAAAAACTCAAACAGCACAGTTAATATCTCAAATGATTTGGTATTTTGTTGAAGGAGTTAACTATAGAGCAAAAGATTATCCATTTGGCCTATTAGATGATTATCAAAAATTTATTGTTCCTATTGAAGATCAGGTTTTAAATTTTCATAAAAGTAATAAAAGCGGTCGTTGGTGGATGGAAATAAATTTAAATGCTAATAATAAATTTAAGAGACATGCGTTAATACCATGTACTTATCAAGATTATATAAGCGCAACAAATCAGGAAATTCCTGATAGATGGATTAAAACCTTAAAAAAATTGGTTTAATCTTTAATAGGACAATAAAATGCAGTTTTTATCGTTTTATTAGATTAAATAAAAGTATTGTTTTTTAAAATAATTAGTAATAGGTTTGCCTTAATAGATGAAGAAAATTATTATGAAGAAAATATCATTGTATATTTTATTAGCTTTATTGATATATAGCTGCGGGTCTAATGATCAAGGAGAATTAGTTGGTAGAAAATCAAAAAGTAAATGGCATTCTGAGAAGCCATTAGGTATGGTTTTAATTCCTGGAGGTTCTTTTACTATGGGGAAATCAGATGAAGATGTTGCAGGGTCATTAACGACTCCATCTAAAACAGTTACTGTTAGGCCTTATTATATGGATGAAACAGAAATTACAAATGCTGAATATAAAGAATTTGTTTTTTGGGTAAGAGATTCCATTGTAAGAACTAAATTAGCGCTGCTTTCTGAGTTAATGTCAGATGAAGGAAATATAGTTTTAGAAGATTATCAATTTTTAAATCAAGATACTACTAAAATGACTCCATATCAAAAGTATATGATGGATAATTATGGTAGTTTAGGTGATGTAAATTCTCCACTACAAGGAAAATCATTAAATTGGGAAGAAGACTTACTTTGGGATACAAGTGAGTTTCCAGATGAATACTATTCGGAAGTAATGGATACTATGTATGTACCTATTGAGAATAGTTTTGATGGTAAAAGAATATTGGATACGAAAAAATTAAAATTTAAATATTCTTGGTTAGATAGAAATTCTGCTGCCAAAACAAATGGAGAAAGAAAAGATTTTATAAAGCATGAAACTGTTGAAATATATCCTGATACTACTGTATGGGTAAAAGATTTTAACTATTCATATAATGATCCTATGCATCAGGATTATTTTTTCCACCAAGCGTATGAAGATTATCCAGTTGTTGGTATAACTTGGTCTCAAGCTAAAGCATTTTGTAGTTGGAGAACAAAAAAGAAAAACGATTATTTAGCATCTAAAAAGAATCCAAGTTCGGTACCTTATTTTAGGTTAGCAACAGAAGCTGAGTGGGAATACGCAGCAAGAGGAGGTCTTAATTACGAAACTTACCCTTGGGGTGGGCCATATACTACAACTGATAGAGGTTGTTTTTTGGCTAATTTTAAACCATCTAGAGGGGATTACGCTGTAGATGGTGCATTATATACTATGGAAGCAAAATCATATAGCCCAAATGATTATGGGTTATATAATATGGCTGGAAATGTTTCAGAATGGACAAATACGGCATACAATGAAGCTTCATACTATATTGGATCAACTATGAATCCAAATGTGGAAAATACACAAAATCATAGAAAAATTATTAGAGGAGGTTCCTGGAAAGATGTAGCTTACTTTTTACAAGTTAGTACAAGAGATTATGAATATTCCGACTCTGCGAGAAGTTATATTGGGTTTAGAACAGTTCAAGACTATTTAGGTACCAATATGGAAGGAAATTAAAATCAACCTTAATCAACTATAAAAAAACTAAAGTTATGGCACAATCAAAATCAACAAAGAAAATTTTTAACATGGCCTATGGTCTGGGAGCATCTATTGTAATTATAGGAGCTCTTTTTAAATTAACTCACTTTCATATTGGATTTTTAACAGGAGGTGTAATGTTAGCCATCGGATTAATTACCGAAGCAATTATTTTTGCAATTTCTGCTTTTGAACCTGTAGATAACGATTTAGATTGGTCTTTAGTTTATCCTGAATTGGCGGGAGGAACTATGAAAAATAGATCGAATGGAGAATCTAATGAGGCACAAGGTATGTTGTCGCAAAAATTAGATGATATGTTAAAAGAAGCAAAATTGGATGCTGCCATGATGCAAAGTTTAGGTGATAGTATTCAAAATTTTAAGGGAGCTGCAGAGAATATTGCTCCAGCTGTAGATTCAATAGCTGCTACAAACAAATATAGCGAGCAATTATCTTTGGCTGCTGCACAAATGGAATCTTTAAATAGTTTATATAAAGTACAGTTAGACAGTTCTAGCAGACAAGCAGAAATTAATGAGCAAGTTGCAGAAAATGCTGGTAAATTAAAGGAACAAATGGAATCTTTAGCTACAAACCTTTCTTCATTAAATGGTGTTTATGGAGGAATGTTGTCAGCAATGTCTACTAAGAATTAATTAGTTATTTAATTAACTTATTTATTAATAAAAAAACTAATTAATATGGCTTCAGGTAACTTATCACCAAGGCAGAAAATGATTAACTTAATGTACTTAGTATTTATTGCAATGTTAGCAATGAATATGTCTAAGGAAGTTTTATCTGCTTTTGGATTTATGAATGAAAAATTAGCAGATAATAATATCACAGCTACTACAAAAAATAATCAAACCTTAGTTAATTTAGCAACAAAAGCACAGGAACAACCGGAGAAATATAGTTCGCTCTATGCTACTGCTCAGAAGGTTGATGAAATATCTAAAGAATTTAATGATTATTTAGAAACCAAAAAAACTTTATTTCTTGAAGGACAAGAAGATGTAACTAATTATGAATCGATGGATCAATCGGTAATAGTTGATGAGCATTTTTTTAAAAATAATACTTTAACTGATGAAGGTCAGGAGTTTTTAGATAGAATAGTAGGTTATAGAAATACAGTTAATGAATTATTAGGAGAAAATAATCCATTAAAATCTGTTATTAACAAGCGGTTTGATACTTCAGATCAAAAAACACAAGATGGAACCCAACCTTGGTTAAACAATAGATATGAGGGTTTTCCTTTAATTTCTACTGTGACAAACTTTACATCAATGCAAACCGATATTAAAACTACACAATCTGAAATTTATGGAAACCTATTAGGTGGACAATTAGAGAGTGATGTTTCAATGTCGAATTATAAAACCATTTTAATACCAGAAAAATCTGCATATTTTCAAGGTGAAAATTTCAAAGGTAAAATAGTTTTAGGTAGATATGATGCTTCATTAAAACCTTCAGAGGTTGTAGTAAACGGAAGAAAGGTTACTAAAATTGAAGATGGAGGAGCAATATTAGATTTCCCTGCAGGATCTGTAGGAGAAAGAGATATAAAGGGAAAATTTGTATTTATAGAAAATGGTGAGCCAGTTGAAATTGAAATCAATAGTTCTTACGCAGTGATTCCAAAACCAAATAGTGCAGTTATTTCAGCAGATAAAATGAATGTTGTGTATAGGGGAGTGCCAAACCCTATGACAATTTCAATTCCTGGAATTCCTGATAACTTGGTTAAGGCTACTGCTCCTGGTTTAGTTCGTGCAACTGGTTCTGGAAAATATACTATGACCCCTCAACAAGGAAAAGAGGTTACTATTAGTGTTTCAGGAAAATTGCCAAATGGTCAAACTGTTAGCACATCTCAAAAATTTAGAATTAAAGGAATACCTGCTCCAAGTGGAAGTATTAGAAAGCAAATGGGGTATGTTATAATGCCGAAAACAAGTTTAGAAAACTCGACTGTTGGTGCAATTTTACCAGATTTTGATTTTGATTTAGCTCTTAAAACCTCTGGGTTTACAGTAAAAGTACCGGGACAAGGTGCCGTTGTAGTTAGAGGAAATAGAATGAATGCTCAAGCAAAAAAAGCTATAGCAAAAGCAAAAAGAGGAGATGTTGTAACAATATTTGCAATAAAATCTACGTTAACAGGAAACAGTTCTTATAAAATTAAAGAGGCTTCAGCTGTAAGTGTAGAAATACAATAAAATAAAAATTAAGTGAAGAATATGAGAAATATTGGGATATTCATTTTAGCATTTTTGCTGTACAATACGACATTCGCTCAGTCAAATTTGTTGAATGCGAAAAATCCTTCTAATATTGGTGAAAAGACTGCAGAACAGAGAGCTATTGACAATGATAAACCATTAGAGTATGGTTATATTGATGATAGAGATATCTTATGGTCTAAAGTTGTATGGGAATATATTGATTTAAATGAACGTATAAATTTACCAATGTATTACCCAGTTGATACTACAAATGTCTCAACTAATAGGCGTTCATTATTTGATACTTTGTTAAGAGGTATTAAAAGTGATGCTATTACCGAAGTTTACGATGACTCATATTTTACTGCAAAAATGACAAAAGCTGAAATTAATAGCAAGCTTTATAGAATTGATACAACAGAAGCCGGTATTGATGAGTTAAATGCTGGAAGTACGGATATTTCAGAATATGTAGATAAAATTAACCTAACATCTCAAGACATTGAAGGTTTTAAAATAAAAGGACTTTGGTATTTTGATAAAAGACAGGGAGAGTTGAAATATCGTTTATTGGCCTTAGCACCTGTAGCACCTGATGTTCAAACTATGGGACGTGATGATATGGATATTTCAGAACAATTAGCGTTGTTTTGGGTATGGTTTCCAGATGCAAGACAAACTCTACATGATATGAAGGTATTTAATCAGAAAAATTCTGCTTATCCAATTTCTTTTGATCATTTATTAAACGCAAGACGATTTAATTCAAGTATTTTTAGAGAAGAAAACATTTACGGAAACAGAGATGTTGCTGAATATGTGAAAGGAAACGCATTATTTCAGGTAATAGAATCAAATAAAATAAAAGAAGAAATTCGAAATAAAGAGTTAGATATGTGGAATTATTAAATTTCACATTGATATAAAACAAAAAACTCCTGCATTTAGCAGGAGTTTTTTGTTTTATAAATTACATTTGTTTTTATGGAAGTAGATTATATAATAGTTGGATTAGGATTGGCAGGTTTAGCTTTTACAAAGGAATTAGAAAGGAACAATAAATCATTTATAGTTTTTGAAGATAACTCGCAGAACTCATCGAGTGTTGCCGGAGGTATGTATAACCCAGTTATTTTAAAAAGATTTACTCCCGTTTGGAATGCCATTGATCAATTAGAGATTGCAATACCTTTTTACAAGGAGTTAGAAAGTGAATTTGGTAAAAAATATGACTATCCAGTGGATATTTATAGAGTGTTTAAATCTGTTGAAGAACAAAATAATTGGTTTGTAGCATCTGATAAACCCTTATTAGCTCCCTATATGGTACCACAAATAGTTAATGAAGATGTAAAAGGTGTATTAGCTAAATTTGGATTTGGAAAGCTTATTAATACAGGAAGAATAAATACAAAAGACTTGCTTAAAGATTATCGAAATTATTTATCAGAAAAAGAATTAATAAAAAATGAAACTTTTAATTACGAAGGTATAATTATAAAGGATAATGAAGTTGAATATAATGATATCAAGGCTAATAGAATTGTTTTTTGTGAAGGGTTTGGTTTAGTAAAAAATCCGTTTTTTAATTATTTACCAATGCAAGAAGCAAAAGGAGAGCTAATTACTATTCATGCTCCCAATTTAAATATTGATTTTTTAATCAAAGCTGCAGTTTTCGTACTTCCGCTGGGTGAAAATTTATACAAAGTTGGGGCAACTTTTAATTGGAAGGATAAAACAAAAGAACCAACAAGTGCTGGGAAATTTGAATTGATTCAGAAATTAAGTTCGTTTATCACCTCACCCTATACCATAGTGAATCATACTGCAGGAATAAGACCAACGGTTAAAGATAGAAGACCACTAATAGGCACACATCCACTATACAAGAATCTGGCTGTTTTAAACGGTTTAGGGACACGTGGAGTCATGATTGCTCCAACATCGGCTAAATCACTTTATAATCATTTGGAGCACAATGTGAAGCTTGATAGCGAAATATCTATAGATCGTTTTCAGTAGTATTTACATATTTCTTTTTGAAAGATATAAAAATATTAATCCAAATAATTCTTGAAAGCCTAATACTAATTGGTGCTGTTATAATGAGTACTGCAACAATTGGAATAAAACTTTCTATAAGAGTTAACTTAAATAAAAGCACCGAAACTATAAATGTTGCAATGGCTAAACCAACTGTAATGCTATAATTTATATACATTGCTCCATAGAAAAATGAAGGTTCAACCATATATTTTAAATTACAAATAGAGCAATTATCGTTCATTTTAAATGCTTTTGTTAATTTAAACATATTTTTTTCCTGCATAAAATCTCCTTCATGACATCGAGGACATTTATTAAAAAATATACTATAAAGTTTCGAGCCTTTTTTAAACATAGAGTTTGTTAAAATTATGATAGATTTGCAAAGTTAAATTTTTTGAATTATTTATTTGTATTAAACTATGCTAAACGCACATAATGTATCAATTTCATTTGGAGGAACGGAACTTTTTTCTGGAATAACTTTTAAATTAGATGCAGGTAATAGAGTTGGACTTATTGGAAAAAATGGAGCAGGAAAATCTACCTTGTTAAAAATTATTGCGAGAGAATTAGATTGTGATACCGGAACTATGGCTTTTGAAAAAAATACAAGTATCGGTTTTTTGAAGCAGGATATTGAATTTACTTACGGTAGAACAATTCTTGAAGAAGCATATACCGCGTTTGTTGAAATAAAAAAGACAGAAAAACAACTAGAAAAAATTAATCTAAGTTTAGCAGAACGTACAGATTATGAGTCTGAAAGTTATCATGATTTATTACATGAATTAGATGACTTAACCCATAGATACGAGATGCTAGGAGGTTACAGCTATCAAGGTGATACAGAGAAAATATTGCAAGGACTTGGATTTAAAAGAGAGGAATTTGGGAAACTGACTGAGACTTTTTCTGGAGGATGGAGAATGCGTATTGAATTGGCAAAATTATTACTTCAAAAAAATGATATTTTACTATTAGATGAGCCAACAAACCATTTAGATATAGAATCAATTATTTGGCTTGAAAATTTCTTAAAAAGTTATCCTGGAGCTGTCGTTTTGGTTTCTCATGATAAAATGTTTTTAGATAATGTAACTAATCGTACCATTGAAATATCATTAGGAAAAATATACGATTATAATAAACCTTATTCTCAATTTTTGATTTTGAGAAAGGATATAAAAGAAAAGCAGGCGCAAGCTCAAAAAAATCAGGAAAAGGAAATAAAACAAACCGAACAACTTATTGAAAAGTTTAGATATAAGGCATCTAAAGCTGCATTTGCTCAATCTCTTATAAAGAAGCTTGATAAAGTTGAACGTATAGAGGTTGATGGTGATGATAATGCTGTGTTAAACGTTCAATTTCCTGTTTCAGTTCAACCAGGAAAAATTGTATTTGAAGCAGAAAATGTAGCCAAAAACTATGGAGATAATCAGGTATTAGAAAATGTAAATTTACTAATAGAGCGTAACAGTAAAATTGCATTTGTAGGGCAGAATGGTCAAGGGAAATCAACTTTAGCAAAAATGATGGTTGATGAAATTGATTTTGACGGATCTTTAAAATTAGGTCATAATGTTCAAATTGGATATTTTGCTCAAAATCAGGCAGAGTATTTAGATGGTGAGAAAACGGTTTTACAAACCATGGAGGATGCCTCTACCGATGCTAATAGAACTAAGGTGAGAGATATGTTGGGCGCATTTCTATTTAGAGGTGAAGATGTTGATAAGAAAACCAAAGTGCTTTCTGGAGGTGAAAGAAATAGATTGGCCTTATGTAAAATGCTACTAAATCCTTTTAATGTTTTAATAATGGATGAGCCAACAAACCATTTGGATATTCCATCAAAAAATGTTTTAAAACGTGCTTTACAAAACTTTGAAGGAACTTTAATTTTAGTTTCTCATGATAGAGATTTTTTACAAGGATTAAGTAATAAAGTTTACGAGTTTAAAGACAAAGTTATTAAAGAATATTTAGGAGATATAGATTATTATCTTGAGCAACATAATTTGGAAGATTTCAGAGAAGTCGAAAAAAGAACAGTTGAAAAAGCAGAAGTTAATGCAACGGGTAAAGATGCTTACCTTGAAAATAAACAGAAAGAAAAACAAATTAAGCAATTAAAAAATAGATTAGGTAAAGTCGAAAAAACCATTGCTGATTTGGAAAATGAAATTCTTGATTTGGATGCTGAAATATTTGAAAATTCAGATAAGGTGAATGCTGATCCAGATTTTTTTAAAAACTATCAGGCTAAAAAAGATTTATTAGATGAATTAATGGACGAGTGGTCTGAACTTGAAGAAAAAATTGAAAATTGTTCTTAGAAACAAAAAATAGCATCAATCAAGAAGTTAACTTTTCTGAAATTGAAGGAAAGGGAATTTCATTATTTATTAAAAGAGAAGATCAATTACATCCGTTTATTTCAGGGAATAAATATAGAAAGTTAAAATACAATCTTCAGGAAGCTCAAAATCAAAACAAAGATGCAATTGTAACTTTTGGAGGAGCTTTTTCCAATCATATTGCTGCTACCGCAGCAGCTGGTTTTTTATACAACATTAAAACCATAGGCGTAATAAGAGGTGATGAATTAGCTAATAATTTAGGAAATGTTTTAAAAAACAATCCAACCTTAAAGTTTGCTTCAGAACATAAAATGGAATTTCATTTTGTGACAAGAAGTGATTATAGAAATAAAGAATCTGAAGAATTTCTTAATAATTTAAAAAAAGAATTTGGTGATTTTTATTTAGTTCCTGAAGGTGGAACTAATAATTATGCGGTTAAAGGTTGTGAGGAAATACTTACCAAAGAAGATGAAAAATTTGATTATATATGTTCTTCAATTGGAACTGGAGGAACTATCTCAGGCTTAATAAATTCAATAAAAAATCATCAAAAAGTAATTGGATTTCCTGCTTTAAAAGGTGATTTTCTTAAAAATGAAATAAAAAAGTACATACTAAGAGAGGATAATTGGAGTTTAAATACTGAGTATCACTTTGGTGGGTATGCAAAAGTATCAGAAGAATTAATTACTTTTATCAATAAATTTAAAGCAGAAACAAACATACCTTTAGACCCTGTTTATACAGGTAAAATGATGTACGGTATAATAGATTTAATTAGGAAGGGCTTTTTTAAAGAAAGATCTAAAATATTGGCCATTCATACTGGAGGGTTACAAGGAATTGACGGCATGAACGTTTTATTAAAAAAGAAAAATTTACCCCAAATAAGTTAAAATGAAAATTAAATACATACTTATAAGTATTCTAACAATTGCAATTTTCTCAAGTTGTAAATCGAAAAAGCGTGCTACAGAAAAAAAAGTAGCACAAAAAGAAGAAATTATTTTTGCTCCTAATGAGAAAGAGGTTGTAAAGAAAGTAAAACCAGTTAAAAAAACTATTAGACAAACTACGATTGAATATATAGATAAATATAAAGTTGCAGCAATGGAAGAAATGAAGGTTTTTAAAATTCCTGCAAGTATTACCTTGGCTCAAGGTATTTTAGAATCATCAAGTGGAAATAGTTTGTTAACAAAAAGATCGAACAATCACTTTGGAATAAAATGTCATAAAGGATGGAAAGGGGATAAAACCTATCATGACGACGATGAAAAAGGAGAGTGTTTTAGAGTTTACAAAGATCCTGCAAAATCATATAGAGATCATTCATTGTTTTTAGCTGGTAGGGAACGTTATTCTAAATTATTTAAGTTAAAAAAAGGTGATTATGTACGTTGGGCAAAAGGATTGAGTGCCGCGGGTTATGCTACAGATAGAAGATATCCAGCTAAATTAATTGCTCTTATTGAAAAATATGATTTGCATAAATACGACACCAAAGTTTTAGGAAAAAAGTTTAAAAAAGAGAAGGTTAAATCTAATAAAAGCCATCTTGTAATAAAGGGTGATACCTTATATTCTATTTCAAGAAAATATGGCTTAACTGTTGAAGAATTGAAAAAAATAAATGGATTAAAAAACAATGAAATTAGTATTGGACAATCCCTTATTCTAAAATAATACAAATGGAAAAGAGAGCTAAGTGCTCTCTTTTTTTAATTTATAAAGTATTTGTTTTTAAGCGTGGTAGTAACGCTCTCTGTAGATTTTGCCATCCTTCCATTCGGTTGCAACTGCTTGCTCAGATAATATAGTAGTTCCATCTTTTAATTTTAATTCCATTTCAGCTGTGTAAAAAGAATGATTTCCTTGTACTGCATAATCTTTAACATCATACCTAATAAATTCAGCTAACTGATTATTAATAAAATCATTTTCAAAATCTAAGTTAAATTTCTTTCCTTTTTTAGGTTCTCCATTTGCTTCTCTTAATTCAACATCATCGTGTAAATAAGTTTCCATTGCTTCAATAAATTTAGCTTCCTCTAATAATTGATGAATATGTTTTAAGTTATTCTCTATTTGATTTTCCATTTTTTAATTAGTTTAATAGTTGTTATTATTTTAGTACCTTAAACTTTCTAGCTTCAACTTTTGGAAAATCTATTTCAGTTTCAGCAATATGATTCACATAATTTGTAAGTGTATTAGAAACAACATTTAGTACAATTTCTAAAATATCACCATCATTATATCCTGCATTTTTAACTTCGTTAATTGCTTCTGTTGAAACCTGCCCTCTATTTTTTGTTACATTTTGTGCAAATTTTAATCCAGCTTCAACTTTAGCATCTTTAGCCAAACCTTGTCTGTTTAATTCAGTTTGCTCATCGGTAAGGCCATTCATTTTTCCGATAGCAGTGTGAGCTGAAAGACAATAATTACAGCTGTTTTCTTCACCAATAGCCAATGCCAATTGTTCTCTAAATTTATTGCTGAAATTACCACTTGCTGTTAATTCCCCCAAACTTAAATACGATTGTAATGTAGCTGGAGAATTCCCAAATACTTTAATTAGGTTAGGAATAAATCCTAATTTTTTTTGAACTGCATTAAAAAGTTCTTTTGATTTTCCTGTTGTCGTTTCTGGATTTAATGTTTCTATTCTTGTACTCATAATTATAAATTTTATTTTAATTATTAGTTTTATTATTATTTATTGTTTGTATTTGTTTTGCATTCACATAAATTTCTGTCTGGATAATTTTCATCATATTCTTGATATCCCCAGCAATTTGGACATTGTGTATTTTGTATTGTTTTCATAATTAGTTTTGTTTAATTGTTATAGTGCAAAGATGCGTTGGAATTGAATGTGAATAAATGGACAAAAGTTCTTTGTGATTGGAGATTTTGTTATTTATCTAATTTGTTGTCTTGAATTTAAAGATAAACCTGCCAATGTAGTTACTAATGAAAGGTGTATCATACTATTCATCCAACTTCCAGATGGAATGTGTACAAGAACTAATGCTACAAGCATAATAAATGCTAAAAAGGCATAAGATTCAAAAAGTTTCTTGTTTGTTAAAAGTGCGACTCCTGCAATTAATTCGAGCGCAGCTAAAACAATTCCTAAAATATAAGAACCAGTGTCTCCAAGGAATGAAAATCCACTCGCTTGTAAAAAGTTAGCTACATTTTGTAATCCAACTCCTCCTAAAAATCCTTCAAAGAATTTTTCAAGTCCACCCCAAATAAATAGCAATCCAAATCCAATTCGTATTAATATATTTCCGTTTATCATAATTTTAAAATTTTAGTTTAAATAAAAATTAATTTATTGATGTTAAAATTAATTTGTTTAGTTGATCTTTTAATTCATTTTCAGGAGCTAAACCTGTATGTCTTCCAGCAACTTCTCCTTCAGAAAAATAAATTAGTGTTGGTATGCTTCTAACTTGAAATTGTGCTGCCAATTCACTGTTTTCATCTACGTTAACTTTTTTAATAGCTACTTTACCTTCATATTCTTCTGCTAATTTTTGAATTGTAGGAAGTAATGTTTGACACGGACCACACCAGTCTGCATAAAAATCAAGAAGTACTATTTTATTATTTTCCAGTGTTTTCTGGTAATCGTTTTGATTTAATTTGATATCCATATTGTTAAGTTTTAAATTCTTTACAAAATTGCGGAAGATATCAAAGTGAATAAATGGACAAAAGTTCCTGATGATTGGATTTCAGATAGAAATCAACCATTTTGGTCATTTTTTAGAATGTATTAATATAAAAAGTAGCTAAATATTACTTTTTGAAGTCATTTTTAAACTGTAGTGGAGACTTTTCAATTGCTTTTGTAAAAAAACGTGTAAAATAGGCAGGATCGTTAAATCCTAAGTTGAAAGCAATATGTTTTACAGATTCATTTGAATAAATTAATTGACGTTTAGCCTCCAAAATAATTCTGTTTTTTATGAGCTCACTTGGTTTTATGGCTCCCAATAATTGAAGATGCTTGGTTAACGATTTAGGAGAAATTCCTAACCTGTTTGCATAATCCGTTACTGAATGAAGTTTTCTAAAATTTTGTTCAACCAATGTGCTAAAATCTTTAAATAACTTAGATTCGTTATCATCTTTTATAGTTCCAAGTTCCTTTTTAATTCTAACTGAATGAATAATAAATTGTTTTAAATAGGCCTGAAGCATATCATATTGAGCCGTATCTTTATTTTTGAATTCATCAATTAAACTTTCTAAAATAAAATCTAATTTGAGAATGTCATTTGTAGATACTTCAACAAAAGGAGTCTCATAAATATTATTGAACAACACACCATTGCAGGCAATTTCTTTATCGTGAGTTTCTATGCAATAAAAATCACGAATAAATGAAAGCTTATAAGCTTCTTTAATTTTTTCAGAATCTACTGAAAATATTTGACCAGGGGATAAAAAGAAAAGTACATTTCCAGTAAATGAATAACTTTTAAAATCAATATTATAAGTTCCTTTGCCTTCTTTTATCCAATAAATACTATAGTTATCTATCTGTTTATTCTTATTAACAACGCAGGCTTTTTCAAAAGAAACTGTGCTTAATGTAAAAATATCTTTAAATGAATAATTTGTAATATCTTGAATGGCCATTTAATAAAATTAAGATAAACAAACATAATAAAAAAACCACTGCTTATTGCAGTGGTCTTAAATCAATCAACAAATTAATCAAACTTAAATTCTATTTCTGTTACCTCTATTAGAGTTATTTGGTCCGTTATTACAAGTGCAATTTCCGTTACCTCTATTTTTACCTCTTTTACTCATTCTGCCTTTGTTATTTGCAAATCCTTTTCGACTTTGTTGCCATTTATCGAACTGTACTGGTGTTAAAATTTTCTTCATTTCAGCTTTATGAGCAATTTGTTTATCTGCTCGTGTATTTGCCAACTCAAAACGTTCGTCTTGTGATAAAGTTTTACCATTTTGTCTATTTGCTTGACGTTCGTCACGAAGAGTAGTTCTTTCTTCAGCATTCTTTTTCATTAATTTATAAACTGCTTTTTGCTGTTTTTCCGTTAAATCTAAATTTAAGGCCATTTTTTTTGCTTGAAGCGTAGCACTTTGTTCTGGTGTAAATTGAGAATTATTTCTATTTCCTCTTTTAAAATTTTGAGCATTTATTGATAACGATACTAAAAAGATTAAAGCTGTTAATCCCACTAATTTTTTCATAATATTTATATTTATTTTGTTATATGCCTCTTTGACTGCCTGTTTATTGAAAGGTTTAATTTGTTAACATTCATTAACACTTGTTAACTTTAGTCGACAATTAGAAGTACACTTTAGAATTGTTTTAAATAGTGTATTTTTGCAAAATATGAAGATGAATAAATTATCAGATTGGTTACCTACTACAAATAAAGAGGTGAAACTTAGAGGATGGGAAGAATTAGATGTAATCCTTTTTAGTGGAGATGCCTATGTGGATCATCCAGCCTTTGGACCTGCAGTGATAGGTCGAATTTTAGAAAGTTATGGATTAAAAGTTGCTATAATCCCTCAACCAAGTGTTAATGATAATTTACAGGATTTCACTAAAATGGGAAAGCCAAGGTTATTTTTTGGTGTAACAGCTGGTGAAATGGACTCAATGGTAAGTAATTATACCGCAAGTAAAAGACAGCGAGATAAGGATGCTTATACACCAAATGGAGATAAAGGGTTTAGACCCGATTATGCCAGTATTGTTTATTCTAACATATTAAAAGAGAAATTTCCAGATGTTCCAATATTAATTGGAGGAATAGAAGCTTCTTTAAGAAGAGTTACCCATTACGATTATTGGAGTGATAAGTTAAAACCAAATATTTTAACCGATTCTAAAGCTGATTTGTTGGTGTATGGAATGGGTGAACAACCTTTGCGAGAGATTGTAAATTTATTACAGAAAGGAGTTCCATTTTCCTCCTTAAAAACCATAAATCAAACAGCCTATCTAAAGGATAAAAAAGAGGAACTACCAAAAAATAAAAATTGGAAAGAAGTTACTTTAAGTTCTCATGAAGACTGTTTAAAAAGCAAAAAAGTATTTGCGTCTAATTTTAAAATAGTAGAGCAGGAGTCGAATAAATTATATGGAAGCCGAGTTTTACAAAATGTTGGAGATTCAACACTTGTAATTAATCCTCCTTATCCAACAATGACAGAAAAGGAAATTGATGCTTCTTTTGATTTACCTTTTACAAGGTTACCACACCCAAAATATAACAAGCGAGGACCAATTCCTGCGTTTGAAATGATTAAGTTCTCTATTAATATTCATAGAGGTTGTTTTGGTGGTTGTAGTTTTTGTACAATTTCTGCACATCAAGGAAAGTTTATAGCGAGTAGAAGTCAAGAGTCTGTTTTAAAAGAAGTTGATCAGGTTGCTGATATGCCTGACTTTAAAGGCTATTTATCTGATATTGGAGGGCCTTCTGCAAATATGTATAAAATGAAAGGTAAAGTTCAGGAAATTTGCGATAAATGTGTTGCTCCATCTTGTATTTCACCTATGATTTGTGATAATTTAGATACTTCTCATAAAGCATTAACACAGTTATACCAAGCAGTTGATAAACATCCAAAAGTGAAAAAATCATTTATTGGAAGTGGAATAAGGCATGATATGTTGGTTCCAGAGTTTAATAAAAAGGCAGATCCCAAGGAATTGGACGATTATACAGAGGAAGTTATGACTAAACATGTTTCTGGTAGATTAAAAGTAGCTCCTGAACATTCTTCTGACAACGTTTTAAAATTGATGAGGAAACCTTCTTTTAAGTATTTTCATATGTTTAAAGAACGTTTCGATAAAATTAATATCAGAAAAAAATTAAACCTTCAATTAATACCCTATTTTATTTCAAATCATCCTGCTTGTGAATTAGAGGATATGGCAAATTTAGCTGCTGAAACTAAAGATATGGGATTTCAATTGGAGCAAGTACAAGGGTTCACACCAACTCCTATGACTGTTGCTACGGTAATTTATTATAGTGGGTATCATCCTTATACATTGAAACCTACAAGAACTCCTAAATCCAAGCATGAAAAAGATGAGCAGCATCGTTTTTTCTTTTGGTATAAAAGAGAAAATCAGCAATGGATAAAAAATACCTTATCTAAACTAAATAGGGGAGACTTGCTAGATAAATTATTGCCTTCGTCTAATTCTTGGAGGAAAAATAAACCAACAAAATCAAAAGACACTTTTAATGACACTATTACTTTTTCTTCAAGAAGGAAAAAGAAATATAACAAGAAAAAGAAAAGATAATAATTTCTCGATATTGATTTATAGCCTAAATTTGTTTTAAGTTTAAAAATAATTATAATGAAAAAAATATCCTTATTTTTTTTGTTGCTTACATCAATTGTTTTTGCTCAAGAAAGAGTGAAAGTAGATTTAAGCAATCCTAATTCAACAATTTATACACATTTATATTTTTTACAGTCAGATTCATATGAGCCTGAAAAAGCTGCATCTACAATTTTAGGAGTTGAAGATGAAAAAGCTGTTGATATAGCTATTAAATTGAAAAAGATATTGGATGGAAAAGGGTTAAAAGTAGATTTTAGTAAAGTTCCAAAAAATAAAATGTATGCAGATTCAACGGACTATACTATTGGTTATAAATACATTTTGTTTCCTTATCAAATTCCTGATATTTATGTTGAAAAGACTGGTGAGAATTGGTATTATTCGAGAGAAACAATAGATAAAGTTGATGAGTTATATAATAGTATATATCCTTGGCATACTGAAAAATTGCAACAAATTATCCCTGAATTTGGTCATAAAAAGTTGTTTAAAATAGAGCTATGGCAGTATTTAGGGTTGATTATTCTTTTATTAATAAGTGCGGTTTTGTTTTACATATTAAGAAAAGTAATATTTTTTATCCTTCAAAAGATTCAATTTTTAATAATTCATAAATCAAGTGAAAAGGTTAGAATAGCATTAAAAAAATTAACAAGACCCATTGTTTTTTTATTTATTATATGGTTTGTAAAAATTCTTTTACCATCCTTGTTATTACACTTAGATATTAATACTGTTTTATTTTTAGGATTGAATATTATGGTGACCGTTTTTTGGATATACGTATTTTTAAAACTGGTAAAAGTAATAATGAGTATTTATGCTGATTTTGCCGAATCAACTCATGGGAAGCTCGACGATCAATTGGTACCAATTCTTCATAATTTCCTAACAGGCTTGGTTATATTTTTAGGGATATTAAAATTCTTAACCTTGTTTGGTGTTGAACCAACAGCGGTAATAGCTGGAGCTTCAATTGGTGGAATTGCTGTTGCATTAGCTTCGCAAGACACTGTAAAAAACTTGATTGGAACCATCATGATTTTTATTGACAAACCATTCCATATAGGCGATTGGATTGAGGCTGGAATTGTTGTTGGTACAGTTGAAACTGTTGGATTTAGATCAACTACAGTGAGAGCGGCTGATACTTCAGTTTATCAAATACCAAATAGTACCTTGTCTGAAATGGTTGTTAATAATAAAGGGTTAAGAGCTTATCGTCGTTATACAACTAATTTGGGATTACGTTATGATACACCACCCGAATTAATTGATGCCTTTGTAAAAGGAGTACGAAAAATAATTGAGTTACACCCGGCAACAAGAGATGACGCATTTAATGTTGAGTTTTCTGGTTTTGGAGATTCAGCCTTGTTAATTTTGGTAAATGTTTATTTCACTGCATTAGATTGGAACAAAGAACAGGCATCAAAACATAGTTTGCATATTGCTATTTTAAATTTAGCTAAAGATCTTGGAGTTGATTTTGCTTTCCCATCTACTACGGTTATGATAGAACAATTTCCTGAGAAAAAAGGAAATGTACTTGATTATAATCTTGAGAAAAAGAGGATTGATGAAATTATAAATAAAATTAAGTAAATAGAATTATTGCTACTAAATAAAAAATCAGCGTTTGAAATATCGCTGATTTTTTATTTTATAATTTAAAATATTAATTACCAATAGAAAGGTATTTTCTTTTTAGATGCATGTTTACCGAAAACTCCTATATCAAAAACTAAACTAATTTCATGTGAACCACTATTGTAGTTCCCAAGGTTACTTGTTAATTTATCGTAAGAATATCCAAGTTTAACATTATCATTAACTCGTACTTGAAGTAAGCCAGATATTGATGAGTCAAACCTGTGAGAAATAGCCATTTCTAATCGATTAGACCATAAAAAACTTGCGGAAAAATCTGTTGATAGAGGACTTCCATTTACGGCTCTTAATAAAAAGGAAGGTCGAAATTTAAAATCATTTCCTAAATCAAACATATATCCTGCTGATCCATAAAAAACCATTTCATCTGAAGCTTTTGACACAGTACTATTTTCATCATAATGTGTGGTTTCTAGAATGTTAACGGTTGATATACTAGCATAAAACTTATCATTATAAAATAATGCCCCAGCACCTAAATTTGGATTGAATTTATTAATGTTTCCACTTAAATAAGGGTCTCCAGAAATACCTAAATCCTGAAGGTTTACATTTAAAAAACTACCTCCGGCTTTTAATCCAAAAGACAAGGTAGAAGATTCTGACATTTCAAGGGAGTATGAAAAATCAGCAAAAAGTTCTGTATTGTTCCAAATAAAAACTTTGTCATTTACAACAGAAAAACCTAATCCTACATTTTTGCCAACAGCTCCTTGAACTGAAAATGTTTGGGTTTTTGGACTTCCTGTTTCTCCTGCCCACTGACTTCTAACATTTGCTGTTGCAGTAAAATGGCCATTGCTACCTGTGTATGCTGGGTTGATTAAACTGAAATTATTTTGGTACTGAGTATATAATGGTTCTTGTTGTCCAAAAGTTTGTATTCCAGTCAATACAAATATTACAATTACGATGTTTTTTATTATAATTTTCATTAATTGTTATTTTAATAATTAATATAAACCCATTCTTTTATTATTTTCTGACCACCATTTATACTTAGCACATAAAAGTAAGGTCCGGCAGGTAATAATTCATTTTTATTAAGTACACCTTTACCTTGTGCAATACCATCCCAATAATTTTGGTAATTTTCTGATTTATATACTAAATTCCCCCATCGGTTAAATATTTCTATTTTATTATCAGGGTATTTATGTAATCCAGCTATTATGAAATAATCATTTACACCATCTCTATTTGGTGAAAACCCTTTTGGAGTTTCTAACTCAGCAGTATCACAAACATTTCCAATACCATTTCTATCTAAATCAGCTTGATCAGGATTTGAATTTGTTGGACAGTTGTCTAAATCGTTGTTTACGCCATCTCCATCCATATCATCATCACATACATCAGCAATTAAATCTCCATCGATATCATCAGCTGTTATTGTTATAACAGCTTCTTCAGAAGAACTATTACCGTTAGAATCTACAATAGTTAAGGTTACAATATGATCTCCTAAAGTAGGACAGTCAAAAGAGGTTTTATTTAAACTCCTTGAAGCAATTCCACAACTATCAAAACTTTCATCATCAATATCTAAAGGTGTGATTTCAACCTGTCCATTTTCGTCAAGTTCAACATCAATATTTTTAGTAATTACTATAGGATTGGTTCTATCCACTACGGTAATCAAAGTTGTAGAATCAGCACTGTTTCCACTCATATCCGTAACTGTTAATGTAATGGTATGTTCACCAATAGAGCTACAATCGAAAGAATCCTTATCAATAGTTAAAGAGGTAATGGAACAATTATCTGTACTACCATTATTAATATCATCAGCTGTAATCATTGCATTACCAGTATCATCCAACTCAATAGTAAAAGGAGCTACACAAATTGCAATTGGAGCAATTGGATCAACGATTGTTACAATAGCTGTATTTCTGGCCATATTGTTATTAATATCAGTAACTGTTAATGTAACTGTGTTTTCGCCAATATTTGAACAATCAAAGCTTGTTATATCTAAAGTTATTGTATCGATTGAACAATTATCAGAACTTCCATTATTTATTTGATTTGATGTTATTGAAGCTATTCCATCACCATCTAATTCAATAGTAATATCTTGTGTTATTACAGTTGGTACAGTATTATCTTCAACTGTTACAATGGCTCGTTTGTTAGAAGTATTACCGTGAATATCAGTAACAGTTAATGTCACAGTATTCTCACCTAAATTTGAACAATTAAAGTCTGTAATATCCAAAGTCATAGTATCAATTGAACAATTGTCTGTACTTCCATCGTCTATTTGATTTGAGGAGATGGTCGCTAAACCGTCAGAATCTAACAATATGGTTATATCCTGAGTAATAACCGTAGGAATTTCATTATCATTTACAGTAACAATTTGTTCACAAGTTACTTCCGAAATATTTCCTAAATTATCTTTTACAGTCCATGTTACAATTGTATTTCCATTAGGAAAAACATCTGGAGCATTATTTGAAACAATTGCATCAGAACAATCATCACCATTAATTAAAACAGTACCTAAGTCAACACCTGTAGTACTGCAACTACCTAGATCAGTATTAATTATTAAATTAGGTGGGCAACTAATAGTTATGGTTTTAATAGTTATTGAAAATTGAGATGGAATAAAGGTTATATTATAATTTAAACCTGCATTTAATGTTCCAATTGAAATTTCATAATCCCCTACATTTTCACCAATGGACCTCATTAAGCTTCCAGAAAGACTATCCCCAATCACTAAATTACCCTCGGTAATTTGATATGTTAATTCTGGATCCGTATTGCAATATGTTTTTGATTTAGGGTCAGCCGTAATGGTAATTTCTTTTTTAATAATAGTAAATATTCCATTGTACAAATTGAACGAATAATTATTGTCGAAACCTCCAGACAACATAATCGTATAATTCCCTACATCTTCTCCTGCAGCTCTTGAAATACTTACTGCTGAGTCTAAATCACCTTCTACATCAGCATTCACAAATCCTGTGATAGTATAGGTGAGTGTTGGATCGGTTGCACCATACACTTTTGTTTGACTAGCATTGGCAGTTACTGTTAAAGCTGCTTTAGTGATGCTGAATTGAGCAGTGACAAAGCTTACGTTATAGTTTGTATCTGCTGCCCCTGCTGGAGTAATCGTATAGTTTCCTACATTTTCTCCTGCAGCTCTTGAAATACTTACTGCTGAGTCTAAATCACCTTCTACATCAGCATTCACAAATCCTGTGATAGTATAGGTGAGTGTTGGATCGGTTGCA
>Ga0193953_1000309_pt1 | contig 27525 bp, 24 predicted proteins | sample BB_4_MG_FD_140325 | JGI IMG/M metagenome (GOLD analysis project Ga0193953, IMG submission 140325) | Microbial mat bacterial communities from the Broadkill River, Lewes, Delaware, United States - BB_4_MG | ecosystem: Environmental > Aquatic > Freshwater > River > Microbial mats | place: USA...
AATTGTGAACGGTAAGTAGTAAATAGTGAATGAAAAACGCCCAGCCGATGTGTCGGCAGGGCGTTTTTTATTTGGTTTGGGACTGAGAGAAAAGTAGGCGCCACACTTGTTGAATCAGAACCATATGGCTTGACAATATCGGTGACGCAGGCGAATAGCCTTTAAAAGCTGTTTGTCAAACTTTTCAAAAGTTTGGCCCCCGGCAGGGCCGCCGGAGGCCGTTTTTTTGCTTTTGGTGTTAGCCAAGCAGCATGGGCTGTTCCGGCTCCTTGATCTCCACGCGGTCCACCTTCTGATAGCCCCTGGGGAGCTTTTTCCCTCTAAGGCCCCGGGAGCTCATGTACTCGGCCACGTTGCCCGGCTTGAGGGTGAGGTGGCGCTTGCCTGCGTAGATGATGATGCTGCTCTCTTTTTGCAGGGTGAAGAGACGGATAAGCAGCTCCTCACCGGCTTTGGCTTTGGCAGAAGGGATATTGATGATCTTGTTTCCCTTGCCTTTGGGGAGCATGGGAAGGTCCCGCAAGGGAAAGATGATCATGCGCCCTTCGCTGGTAATGGCTGCGAGAAGGGTCTCTTCCAGTTCGGAGATGGACAGGGGTGGGATGGGGCTGGCCCCCGCGGGCAGAGAGAGAAGCGCCTTGCCTGCCCGGTTTTTGCTGAGAAGGTCCGAGAACTTGGCGATGAAGCCGTAGCCCGCATCCGAGGCGAGGAGGAAGTGATCCTTCCGGCGTCCGATGAGCATGTGGCTGAAGGTGGCCCCGGCTGGCGGAGTGAAACGCCCGGTGAGGGGTTCGCCGTGGCTTCTGGCCGACGGCAGGGTATGGGATTCAAGGCTGTAGCTACGGCCCGTGGAGTCGATGAAGGCTGCAAACTGGGAGCTCTTGCCTTCGGCGGCACAGAGGAGTTCATCGCCGGCTTTGTACTTGATGCGGGAGAGATCCACGTCATGGCCCTTGGCGGACCGGATCCATCCATTTTTTGAGAGGATGAGGGTGACCGGTTCCGTGGGCATAAGATCCCTCTCGGACAGGGCCTGGGCTTCCTGCCGTTCCACCACAGGTGACCTTCGGTCGTCGCCGTAGGTCTTGGCATCTGCTTTGATCTCTTTCTGGATAAGCTTCATGAGGCGTTTGCTGGAGCTCAGTACCTTTTCAAGGCCGTCCCGCTCCTGTGAGAGTTCGTCCTGCTCTCCGCGGATTTTCATCTCTTCCAGTTTGGCCAGGTGGCGCAGGCGCAGCTCAAGGATTGCTTCGGCCTGGACGTCGGTGATGGCAAAGCGCTCCATGAGAACCGGCTTGGGTTTGTCTTCGCTCCGGATGATGAGGATCACCTCATCGATGTTGAGGAAGGCCACCAGGAGGCCGTCGAGGATGTGAAGTCGCTTGCGTACTTTTTCGAGGCGGTGGGTGAGGCGCCTTGTCACCGTCTCTTTCCGGAATTCAAGCCATTCGGAGAGGAGCTGGACGAGCCCTTTTACCTGGGGTTTGCCCGAGGTGCCGATGACGTTCATGTTGACCCGGTAGTTCCGCTCAAGGTCGGTGGTGGCAAAGAGGTGGTCCATGAGGCCCTCTTTGTCGATGCGGTTGGAACGGGGCACCACCACGATGCGGGTGGGGGCTTCGTGGTCTGATTCGTCCCGGAGGTCGCCCACCATGGGGAGTTTCTTGGCTTGCATCTGTGCGGCGATCTGCTCGATTACCTTGGCGCCGGAGACCTGGTAGGGGAGAGCCGTGATGACCAGGTCTCCGTTCTCCTGGTTCCAAACGGCCCGCATTTTGACGGAACCGTGGCCGGTGACATAGAGCTTCTGGAGATCTGCGGAAGGGGTGATGATTTCAGCTTCCGTGGGGAAATCAGGTCCCTTGATATGGGCGAGAAGGTCCCGTGTGTCGGCTTCGGGGTTGTCCAGGAGGTGGATGCAGGCGTCGGCCACCTCACGCAGGTTGTGCGGAGGGATATCCGTGGACATGCCCACGGCAATACCGGTGGTACCGTTGAGCAGCAGGTTGGGCAGCCGGGCCGGAAGCACGGAGGGCTCTTCAAGGGTGCCGTCAAAGTTGGGAACCCAGGAGACGGTGCCCTGGCCTACCTCGTCCAGAAGCACCTGGGCGTATGGTGAGAGCCGGGACTCGGTGTAACGCATCGCAGCAAAGGATTTTGGATCGTCCGGTGCACCCCAGTTTCCCTGGCCGTCCACCAGGGGGTAGCGGTAGGAGAAGTCCTGGGCCATGAGGACCATGGCCTCGTAGCAGGCGGAGTCGCCATGGGGATGGAACTTGCCCAAGACGTCGCCCACGGTACGGGCCGACTTCTTGTACTTGGACGTGGCCTTTAAGCCGAGCTCGCTCATGGCGTAGACAATGCGGCGCTGAACGGGCTTCAGGCCGTCGCCGATGTGGGGCAGGGCGCGGTCGAGGATGACGTACATGGAGTATTCCAGGTAAGCATCCTCGGCAAAGTATTTGATGGGCTGCTGCTCGCCACCTTCTGCGGTGAAGTGAGTTTCGTGTTTCATTCCAAACGTGCCTCCGGCGGGTCGCTTTTTTTAAAATGGCTCCCGCAAACTTTCCGGTTGCAACAGCCTGCCTATTCAGCCCCTGCGGGGTTGAATAGGCAGGCTGTTGCAGAGTCGATAAGTCGATAGCGTATGTTGTACCGACAAAGCTGAACCCTCAAGAAGGGTCATAAAATCTGTTTGTCAACCCCACCTTTTTAGGTAACTGTTCAGCTCCCAAAAAGCTGCCTCCGGCGGCGAGGTGTGCCACCTCGGAAACAGATTGCAAATGCGCATTGCCCCTCGTTCCTCGGGTCAAACCACATTCGCATGGGGGGGGTAGATTCACCCTGGATTGTTTTTTTAGACCCGTTTGTCAAACTTTTCAAAAGTTTGGCCCCCGGCAGGGCCGCCGGAGGCAAACAGTTCTAAATCATCAGGTTGCTGGCCTCGGCGAGGTCGCCCTTGTTTTCCAGCCAGTTTCGCCTGTCTCCGGCTCTTTTCTTGGCCAGGAGCATATCAAACAGAGCGTCCGGGGCGTTCTCTTCGTCTCCTGTGGTGAGCTGCACCAGCCTTCGGGTGTCTTCGGCCATGGTGGTCTCTCGAAGCTGCAGGGGGTTCATCTCCCCCAGGCCCTTGAAGCGAACCACGTTAACGGTGCCGCGTTTCTTTTCCGCGGCAATGCGGTCAAGGATTCCCTGCTTTTCCGACTCGTCCAGGGCGTAATAGACCTCCTTGCCGATATCGATGCGGAAGAGGGGGGGCATGGCCACATAGATGTGCCCTTGCTCCACCAGCGGGCGGAAATGCTTGAGAAAGAGAGCGCAGAGAAGGGTGGCAATGTGCAGGCCGTCGGAGTCCGCATCGGCCAGTATGCACACCTTGCCGTATCGCAGCTGGCTGATGTTGTCGGAGCCGGGGTCCACCCCCAACGCCACGGCGATGTCATGGATCTCTTTGGAGTTCAGGACGACCTCATGCTCCACCTCCCAGGTATTCAGGATTTTTCCCCTCAAGGGCATGATGGCCTGGGTCTGGCGGTCCCTGGCCTGCTTGGCGGAACCCCCGGCGGAGTCACCCTCCACCAGAAAGATCTCGGTGCGGGAGATGTCGGTCTCCACACAGTCCGCCAGTTTGCCGGGAAGGGCCGGGCCCTGAGTGATTTTTTTACGCGCGACCTTCTTCCCTGCCTTCATGCGTTTCTGGGCATTGGACAGGGCCAACTCGGCCAGAAACTCCCCTTCTGCCGTGTTCTGGTTGAGCCAGAGGCTGAAGGCGTCCTTGGCAATGCCTGAGACATAGGCGGCGATCTGCCTTGAGGAGAGTCGTTCCTTGGTCTGGCCTGAAAACTGGGGGTCTTCCATTTTTACCGAGAGAACGTAGGCGCAGTTGTCCCAGATATCTTCCGGGGCCAGGCGAACCCCCCTGGGCAGGAGCTTGTGGATTTCACAGAACTCCCGAAGGGCCGCAAGGAGGCCACTTCTCAGGCCGTTGACATGGGTGCCGCCCTGGGCTGTGGGGATGAGGTTGACGTAACTCTCCGACATGGGAACGCCACCGTCGGGGAGCCAGGTCACCGCCCATGAGGCGGACTCCCTCTCCCCATCGATCTCTCCGATAAAGGGAGGGGATGGGACCTGCTCTATATCACCCAGGCTTTCCGTTAGGTAGGCTGAGAGGCCATCTTCGTAATACCACTGGTGCTTTTCACCACCCGGGATGTCCCGGAAACAGACGGTGAGCCCTTTGCAGAGGACTGCTTTGGCTTTTAAAATATGGACAAGCCGTCGTACGGAGAACTTCGGGGTGTCGAAGTAGCTGGCATCGGGCCAGAATCGGACTGTGGTGCCGGTGTTGCGGCGTCCCACCTCACCCACCTGGGTGAGGTCCTCCACCTTGTCCCCGTTTTCAAAGGCGATGGCGTATTTCTTACCGTCCCTGCGGATCTCTACTTCCACCCGGGTGCACAGGGCGTTAACAACGGAAACCCCAACGCCATGCAGGCCACCGGAGAACGTGTAGTTCTTGCCGGAAAATTTGGCACCGGCATGAAGGCGGGTCATGATGAGTTCCACGCCGGTGATTCCCTCTTCGGGGTGGATGTCCACGGGCATGCCGCGGCCGTTGTCACTGACTTCAAGGGAACCGTCTTCGTAAAGGATTACCGACACCTTGTCGGCATGGCCGGCAATGGCCTCATCCACGCTGTTGTCGATGGCTTCCTGGGCCAGGTGGTTCGGCCGGTCGGTGTCGGTGTACATTCCAGGCCGACGCCTGACAGGATCAAGGCCCTTCAGGACCTCAATGGCATCCGCATCATATCGTTTTACATCCATGTCCATAGCGGTGAAACAGCGCTCCTGAAGATACGATTCATGGTTTGGAAACAAAGGGCAACGACGGCATGGCCGCATGTGCCTCGGGGTATCAATGGTGTAGCAGAAAAGGCCTGAATTCCCCTGACATATTGGGGGAAGGATGGGCCGGCCGGGCAGGGGCTCGGTTCCGGTATCATAACCTTTTTTGAATTTTTCGCAATTTTTTTGTGGGGGAAGGGGCTGGCACTTGCTATTGCTTGATATAACGAGGGTTTTGCAGGGGTGGCCCCGGAGGGTGAAAACACAACAGGCTCTCTCGAATCGGTTATTACTGGCGTCGGGAGAGAGCCTGAGGTCTTCTGCGGGCGGTGCGGGGTATCATGGTGCGGTCGTAAGCGGTCGGTTCCGTAAGTGTTCCGGATCTTACATGGTGCAAACACGCGTAAGGCAATACGTCTAATGCGTATTGCCCCTTGCAACCTGACTTTGTTACGGCGCGACCACGAAAGCCTTCAAGAGCTACTTGGCGGCTTTTACCACGCTGCCTGCTTTGATGCAGCTGGTGCAGACGGTCATCTTCTTCACGGCGCCATTTTTCATGGCACGAACGCTCTGAAGGTTGGGGTTGAAGCGACGCTTGTTAACGTTATGAGCGTGGCTCACGTTGTTCCCTACCATCGGCTTTTTGCCGCATATTTCACACATCTTGGACATGTTGAACACTCCTTTTTTCACGTTGATGGCTTTGTAAAAACGGCCGGTAGGCCGGATATCCATTCGGCAAGACACAAGTGGTTTACCGGCTCTTTTTTACGAACCCGTCAATGCTGGTCAGGTGACGTAAAAAAATAACGAGTCTGTATAAAACAAAAGACAGGCCGTGTAAAGCCTTTTTATCGTTTCGAATCAAACGGGAAAGAAGGGCAGGAACCTTTGATCCTGCCCTTCCAATTGGTACGATAGGCTCAGGCGCCTTGGAAAAGGATGCCTGATCTATTTTTCTTCGGGCTCCTCAGCCAGCTTCTCACGGGACTTTCCTGCAAGCTCGTTGGCTTCGGCGTCAAAACCAAGGCCGGAGTATGCTTCAAGAACCGTTTCAAACCGGTTAAGGGCGCTTTGGTACTTCTTGGATTTGAAATAGAAGCGTCCGACATACATCTCATGGGAAGCAAGGCTCTTGAGACACTCCTTCTTCTCTTTTTTGGCATCTTCCACGTACGCACTGTCCGGGTAGTGCCTGATGAGACGCGTCAGGATAGAGAATGCTTTGAGGGCATTGCTCTGGTCCCTGTCTGCCGTGTCCAACCGGTTGTAATAGCAAAGGGCCTGCTGATGGATGATGTAGTCGATGGACTCATGCCTTGGGTGGAGTTTTTCGAACTCCTGATAGGCAAGGGCCGCTTCGTCGTACTCTTCCATTTTGAAGTGAGCCTCGGCGATGTTGTATTCCGCTTCAATGGCCAGCTTGTCAAAGGGGTACCAGTCCCTGAGCTTGGTGTAGATTTCGATGGCCTCTTTGTAGCGTTCCTTTTCAAACTGGACCTTGGCATCTTCCGCCAGCTCGGGTGCCAGTTTCTCTTCCTTGTTCTTGGGGCCGCAGGAGAGAAAGGTGAGCGCAACAAAGGCGATGAGCGCAAAAGAGATCAAACGCTTCATGGGATCAATGCCCTTCCAGATAGTGTTCAGCCATGGTGGCGGCAATGGCGCTGTCCCCAACGGCCGTAGCGATCTGGCGCAAGGGGGTGCTGCGCACGTCTCCGGCGGCAAAGACACCGGGGATGTTGGTGGCCATGTTGGAATCGGTTTTGATAAACTTCCACTCATCCATCTCCAGGGCATCACCCAGGAAATCGGTGTTGGGGAGAATACCGATCCAGATGAAGCAGCCGTCTGCAGCGACCTTGGTCTCTTCTTCGGTTTTCACGTTTTTTATCGTGACATTTTCTACGCCGAAGAGGCCGTCCATGCCGGTGACCACGGAGTCCCAGACCATTTCGATCTTGTCGTTGGACAAAGCCCGTTCCTGAAGGATCTTGGCAGCCCGAAGCTGGTCACGCCGGTGAACGAGGTAGACCTTTTTGGCGAACTTGGTGAGGTAGAGGCTCTCTTGAACTGCGGTGTCCCCTCCGCCGACGGCCACAACGGTCTTGTCCCTGAAGAAGGGTGCGTCGCAGGTGGCGCAGTAGGAGACGCCCTTGCCGTGGAATTTTTCCTCGCCCACATGAAGGCTGCGGGGAGACGCACCGCTGGCGATAATCACTGTTTTTGCGGTCAGGGTTTTGTCACCGATGGTGATGGATTTTAACTCGCCTTCCAGCTCCACCTTTTCCACTTCGCCGTATTCGAACTTCAGGTCGAACTGACGGGCCTGTTCCAGCATCTTGTCTGAAAGGTCAGGACCGCTGATGCCTTCGGGAAAGCCTGGGTAGTTTTCAATCCAGTCGGTGATGAGAATCTGGCCGCCGGTGGCTACTTTCTCCACCAGAACCGTGTTGAGGCGTGCTCGGGATGCGTACATGCCTGCGGTGAGGCCGGCTGGGCCGCCGCCGATGATGATCAGGTCGTAGTTGGTCTCTGCCATTTCTTCCATCCAGAATCGACGGGGCGCAAAGGACAGTGCGGCCCTGCACCTCACCCTGGTCATATGCCTTGCGGTGAGAGGGTGCCGGGCCGCTGATCCGAATGATCGGCTCCGCCAGTATGATACCTGTGCAAAAAAAGTCCTGACCACGGCTTTGCCTTGGGCTCCCCGTGATCAGTGATGTTTTACGCGGTGATCAGGTCAGTCTTAAAGAAGTTTGCCGATGGTCTCTTCCAGTTTTGCCTTGGCAGTCATGCCGGTGATGGTGTCCACAATTTCACCGCCCTTGACGAAAAGCAGGGTGGGAATGGCACGCACTTCATAGCGGCTGGGGGAGAGGGGGTTGTCGTCAACGTTGCATTTCACGAATTTGACCTTGCCGTTGTAGGTGCCGGAGAGCTCTTCAATGATGGGGCCGATGGCTCGGCAGGGGCCGCACCAGGGGGCCCAGAAATCCACAACAACGGGGAGGTCGGCGTTCATAACTTCAGTTTCAAATGTGTCGTCTGTAATATCGAGAATACCTTCAGCCATGATCGTTTTCCTTTGCTTGATATGGTTTGCTTTTTTAATGATTTTCTTCGCGTTGAAATATATTTACGCTTCGTGGGCTTGTCAAGTGGCCCCCTTTGGGTATCACCGGGCTTCGGCCCTGTGATACCCCTGTGCGTCGGAGGGTGGGGAACCGGCCTGAGGGGCCGGATGCTGGAAAATTAATTCCAGTTATTATAGCCCCTTTCGGAAAAATGTGGAAGGGCTGTTGCGTGCACCGGTGAATTCGACGCACGGTGTCGTGATTTTCAAACCCTGTTTGTAAAACCCACTTTTTCAGATCGGGCAAAAGCTTTCCCCCGGCAGGTCCGCCGGAGGTGATGTCCGTTTCTAAGTGGGCAGGTTTCGGTTCCAGGTCAGTGTGTCGATGATAATGCCCCCAATTTGATCTTCGGGAAGGTTGATGGACCGGGCCGCCTCGGTCATCTCTGCCCACTGGCCCTGCTCGAAAGCCCTTGCCAGCTGGAGGAAAGGGGCCTGGGGACCCGTTCCTTCGGTGAGGGCCGCGACGGTAGCCGAAGAGAGGGGGAGGTGGTCCAGAACTTCGTTCATGGGGCGGTTTAAAATGGTGTCAATCAGGGAAAAGATGCCCATGGTAAAGAGTTCGGACGGTTCGATGTCCATACCAGAGCTCTGGACGGCCAGCTCGCACAGGCGTCCCCGGACTGCGGAGGTGCGCAGCAGCTCCTCGGGCGAGTTGGAGGCAATTTTGCCCATGACAATCAAGCCGACAAGGCGCCGGATCTCATCGAGCCCCAGCATCCGAAGGGCATCCTTGAGGGACGAAACCGGGGATCTCAACCCGTACCACGCGCTGTTGAGGTGGGAGAGAAGTTTGTAGACGATGGCCACATCTTTGGCCACCAGGCGTTCAATGGTGCCAAAGTCTATGTCGGGCCGGTTCATCTCTGCCATCAGTTTCAGCAGGGTCAGGCTGGAGGCAGGGATCTCTTTTCCGGAGATGATTTCGGGCTTGCAGAAAAAATAGCCTTGAAAAAGAGAGAAACCAAGCCTTCGTGACCGGCGGAACATCTCTTCGGTTTCCACCTTTTCGGCCAGAAGGGTGATCCCTTTTTTCTCGGCGGCAACAGCCAGCTCCTCAACCTTGTCAAACGGGGTGTCGAGAAGATCCACCTTGATGATATCGGCCACGTCCAGAAAGGGGCTGGAGGCGCCGTTGAGGATAAAATCATCCAGGGCCACGGTGTATCCCTTGCGTCTGGCAGAGGCAAGGGCCTGGATCACCTCGGGGGTGGCGGGAACGGTCTCAAGGACCTCTATGACGGTCTGCTTCCAGGGGAAAAGATTGGGGATTCCGATGTTTATGAGTTTTTCGGTGAAGTTGATGAAGGCATACTTTCCGTTTGTTAAGGTGTCGATGCCTATGGTAAAGAAGCTGCTGGAGAGGAGCTGGGATGTGGCCGTATCTCCATCGATGTCATCGGGCATGGCGTTGTTCAGGCCGTTTCGAAAGAGAAGCTCATAACCGAAAACTTGCTTTTGGTCATTGAAGATCGGTTGCCGTGCAATATGGGTATCCATCCATTACTCCCGGATAGGTGTCACGTGGACTGCTGATGCAGAATCAGAGAACAAATCACCGAGCCTGCTTCAACTTTATAGGGAACAAAGTATAGTGAAATGCCGGTGACCGGTCAAAAGAAAATATTCAGCATGACATATAATTAATAGGGGTGATCAACCAAGGGGCTGTCCCCGCATGTGTTGGTCACAAAAAGGAGTCGGATGGACGGGAAAGAAAAGATAAAAATCGGTGTGCTGGTCTCTGGCGGAGGATCCAATCTCCAGGCGATTATCGACGCCGTGCAGGTCGGCGCTCTGGACGTGGAGATCGCCTGTGTGGGAGCGGACAATCCCGGGGCCGGCGGATTGGCCCGGGCCGAAAAGGCTGGGATTCCCACCTTTGTCACCGATTACAGCACCCTGTTTGCAAGCAGGAAGGATGGGGCCCCTCTCCCCGATAATTTTTCGCTGGACGACGTGGCTGCAAAGCAGAGCCTCTTAAAAGATGCCCATCCCGATACCCTGAAGGCCTTTTTGGAAAAACGAGCCCTGGCCGAAGCGGACCTGCTGGCCAAGCTGGTCCCTTACAATATCGATCTTCTGGTTTTGGCCGGCTTTATGAGGGTGTTCACCCCCTATTTTATCGATGGCCTCAACGCTGACTCTGATATCCCCCGCATCATGAACATCCACCCCGCCCTTCTTCCCGCTTTTCCCGGCACCGACGGCTATGGCGACACCTTTCGCTACGGCTGCAAAGTGGGGGGGTGCACCGTGCACTTCGTGGACTATGGCGAAGATTCCGGCCCCATCATCGGGCAGCACAGCTTCCCCATCCTCCCCGAAGATGATCTGGATGCCGTGAAGAAAAAGGGCCTCGCCGAAGAGTGGCGCCTCTTCCCCGAATGCATCCAGCTCTACGCCGAAGGTCGCCTCAACGTTGTGGAACGCGAAGGCACCCGCGTGGTGGAAATTATCAAGGGTTCGTAAAAACATGCCTCCGGCGGGCAGGGGATGATCCCCTGCACCCCAGAATGCATCCAGCTCGCTGACGCTCACTGTCTGCGAGGGGGAGCCGGGGGCAAAGCGTGGGCGGCTTGAAAGCTGAACTCACTTGCGCTTGCCTCAATTGTTGAAATCAAAAAGGCCACGCCGATGCTTTCCATCGACGTGGCCTTTTTGATTTGTACGAAGCGCTTTAGCTTTTTTGTTGCAAGCCTTTGGGCGCAGGCAGTCCGAATTGAACGTGATCATCACTGGCGTTTTTCACGGGCGCAGCCCGTCAGCGAATGTGAACGACCCGAGGAACGAGGGGCAGGAGCATTCGCAACCCGCTTTCGAGGTGGCACACCTCGCCGCCGGAGGCATAGAGGCCTTGACCGCCTTAGCCGTTTAGAATACGGGCCATCATGGGCAGGGCCACGGCGGTGCCGAGGGTGCTGCCGAGGTTGGTGAAGACCACAACGAGGAGGACACGGGTGACTTTGTTGCGCCAGAAGCCTTTGACGGAGAGGATGTCGTCTCCCAGGCTTTCGAAATCTTTGACCTTGGGTTTGCGCACAAAGGCCTCCGTGAGGCCTGAGACCCAACCGGCCGCAACCATGGGGTTTAGAGATGTCAGGGGGGCGGCGATCACAGCCGAGGCGATGGTGGCGGGGTGGCCGAAGGCGATGATGGCACCGATGCCAGCGAGAATGCCGTTGGCGGCGATCCACCAGCCCATCATGCCTGCACCCGCCTGGGCGCCTCCGCTGGTAAAACCATAGATGATGAGGGCTGTGACCATGAGGGGCAGGCCCCAGGTGATGATTTTACCCGCCTTCCCCGGAGGGGGGAGCTCATCGAGTTCGTCAATGTCGATGGTGTTGTCGAAGTATCGCATGATACCGGGGAGGTGACCGGCACCCACAACGGCCACGATTTTCTCGCCCTGGGCGTTACGGATCTTGTGAGCGAGGTAGCGGTCCCGTTCGTCTATGAGGATCTCCCGAAGGGCCGGGTGGGACTTGCCCACATCCTCCAGAACGCTTTCCAGCATGTCCTGGTTCTTGAGTTTTTCGATCTCCTCTTCTTCGATGTCGTCCGCGCTGCCCACGGAGAGGACCATCTGAAAGAGAAGGGAGACCTTCTTGAAAAAGCCCATGGAGCGCCATGCCCGGGAGAGGGTGGTCTGGACATTCCTGTCGGCAAGGACAAGGTCAGCCTCCACTTCATTTGCTTTGGCCACGGCGCGGATCATCTCTTCTCCGGGGCGGATATCGAATTTATCGGCCACTTTTTTCTGAAACGAGGCCAGGAGCAGGTTGGCAAGCAGCAGAAAGGATTTCTTTTCCCGGATTACTTTGACGATGTCCATGTTGCGCCATGAGTCGCTGTCCATCATGGACTGATACCGTGCCTGGCAGAGTTCCACGCAAACCGTGTCCGGCGTCTCGTCTTCGATGACACGCTCCACAAGCTCAGCGCTCTCCCGAGACACGTGGGCGGTGCCGATAATGATGTACTCTTTGCCGTCGCGCGTCAGGCGCTTGACCATCTCTTTGTCGCTCTGAGTTGATTCCATGTAAAGGTGTCCGTTACCGTTTACCCGTCGTTTTGACGAGGTGATTGATTCAGTTGCAGGGTGCGGCGAAGCTTTCGCCGTTTGCCCAACGCTCCAGAAAGTAACCGGTGATCGAAGAGGGGGGCCCCTCTGTCGTTCCGGTGAGGTTGTTTAACATGTCCAGCAGCTCATTATGAATCGCTGGTTCCCCCAGAAGGGCAGAGATGCGAAGGGCTCTCTCAAGGTGCCAGCTCGCATCGTCCTCCCTGCCCATGGCCATGAGGGTACGGCCCATTTCCCTTAAGTCCGTTACCATGAGGCGAAGGGCGCCACGGTCCCGGTCTACGGTAAGGGCCCTGGAAAAATGAACGAGGGCCTCATCATACTGCGTAAGGGCAACGTAGCTTCTCCCGAGCGCAAAGTGAAGGGATGCGGAAAGAGCCTCTTCAGGTGCCTGGAGGGTGCTGTTCACCTCCCGGAGAAGGGTCAGGGCTCCCAGGGCATCGCCTTGGTGCAGTCTGAGGTTTGCTCTGACAATGCGGGTTTGTGGCCAGGAGATACCTCCCTTGGCTGCCAGCAGGTCTGCCTGGTCCAGGTGTTCTTCTGCTTTGGTCGGGGAATCTTCCGCTACCTGGGCCGACGCCAGGTTCGTCAGGACGCGCACCCTGCCTTCAAGGTTGTTGTTTCGGGTGTGAAGTTCAAGGGCTTCGCGATAGTAGTGGAGGGCATCGGCGCTTTTATCATCGCCCAGGTAAAGGTTACCGATGTTGTTGAAGCAGGTGGCCAGGGCTCCTTGATCGTCGGCAAGGGTGAAAAGCTCCACGGCCTTGAAGTAACTCTTCACAGCTCCTTGGGAGCATCCCCTGGTTGCAAGCCGGTCACCGGCAGTGAGGGCTCGGGCCCCATCGGTGTAAAATCGGTTTGTGGGTGCCGGCGCCTTTCCCCCGGAGCTGCAGGCAAAACACCCGAGGAGGATCGCAACAAATGCGAACAACGCAAGGGGTCTCATGGCAGGTCACCTCCTGGAAGTATGGTGCATATGGGTTATTAAGTTGACCCGTAAACAGACAGGGCAGTGCGCCGGAAGAGTCAACATAAATGCATTTATAATGCTAAGTGGGCTGCAGCATCATACCGTCTTGATGCCGCCGTCGATAGCCCCATCTGGATGTCACCACTGTTTTTCCGACGGCTTTTTTCAGGGCGATCAAATATTTCCGCCGTCTTTTCAGGCTTATCCTCGACGGTTGTGTGATATATACACCCAACAATTTGCCCCTGTCACCAAAAAACTCCCACGATTCATATCGCAGGAAACCTATGGAAAAGCAGGTTTGTATCGATAAAAACAATTGGACAGGCCTTTGTACCGTGGTGATTATTCAATGATGGATTCATGCAAGCCCTGGGGCTTGGCTTTGAAGCATGCAGGGGTGTATGGGGTCGGGTGACAGGCTCCCTTGATGAGAAACAGACACGTCTGAATGACGTTGAATGACACGTTGCGTGGAAGAGGTCAGCGGATATTCGAGGTACGTTACTCGGGTGAATCCCCAGACTTTTTTACGCGGCCACGAGGAATAGAATGGAAAATCTCGATTTTAAAGGGTTGGCGTGTCCCCAGCCTGTGATTCGCACCAAGGCATATCTGGAAGAGACCGGGGACTGTCTTGAACTTTCCGTGGAGGTGGATAACCTTGCGGCGGCAGAAAATGTGACTCGCTTTCTTGAGGGGCAGGGGTTTACAACGTCATATAAAGGTGAAGGTTCTCTCTACTCCGTGTCGGGGCAGCGAACCGATGCTTCACGTGCTCCCGCAGAAACTGGAAGCCAGGGTGCCCCCGGCTCCGTTGCGGTAATGATCACCCACAATACCATCGGCACGGGCGATCTTGACCTTGGGCATAAGCTGATGTTGAATTTTCTGAAAACCCTGCCCGAGATGGGCGATAGCCTCTGGCGGGTCGTGATGGTCAATGAAGCGGTGAAACTGGCCTGCCATGGTACAGAAACCCTGGCGGAACTCAAAGCCCTGGAAGAGAAGGGGGTGAGCCTTCTGGTGTGCGGTACCTGCTTGGAGCACTTTGGCCTGATGGCGGAAAAGGGCGCTGGCGTGACCACCAACATGCTTGATATCATCACCAGTCTTCAGGTCGCCGACAAGGTGATTAATCTCTGATTCGTTACGAATTTTTTTGCCTGAAGTGGCCTTGATATAAAACAACACACAGGTCTCCATGTCACTTGCAGCGAGGAAGACGATACAGAGAGTGACACCGGTGCTGCTATTCACGGGCGTAGCCCGTCAGCGAATGCTCTCGACTCGAGGAACGAGAGTCGAGAGCATTCGCGAACCTGCTTTTGTTTTGACCCCGGGAAAATGCATCTGATATACTTACCACGTTAGAAAACCCGCGTGCCGCAGGTGCTTTTTTCTTCTCTCCACAGATATCCCCCTCTTTTTCTCTTTCAATGAAATAGCCTGCCGGCAATCGAGACAACCCTCACCAAGGAAATCAATCAGAATGGAAAGGATTCATGACGAGGCCCCCATTGATGTCGATGAGCTGATGGAGATCATGGGGGACGACCGGGAGTTGGTTCGCGACTGCCTGATAGAATTTTCAGGTGAATACGACGGGATGATCGGGGCCATTCGTGAGGCGGCCGGTAAAGGGGATGGTGAGGCGCTCGAAAAGGCCGCCCACGCCCTCAAAGGGAGCCTGAGTTATCTTGCGGCCAAGCCCGCAGCCGATGCAGCTTCTGAGTTGGAAAAGGCGGGGCGGGGAAGGAACCTCATGAATCTTGAAGAAAAACTCTCCCTCCTGGAGATGGAGTGTGGAAAGCTGTGGGCGTTTCTTGAAGGGTTCAGTGCCTGAATTGGGGCCCAGCGTAAAGTGAGAAAGCCATAAAATGCCCATAACTACTCCGGCGGCCCTGCCGGGGACCAAGTTTTTGCCCATTTTTTTGAGCTGGTTTTGATAAACAGGTCTTTAACCATGGACACAGGAAACTCTCGATTCAAATGCGGATGTGATTTGACCCGAGGGACGAGGGGCAAAACGCATCCGTTATCTGCTTTCAAGGTGGCACACCTTGCCGCCGGAGGCAATGTTGAGCTGAATCGTTACTTTTTTTATTGTTTGTGTTGAAAAACCCATCGGAATATCTGGGGTTCATGAGCCTTGGAGCCCCGTCCTGCCAGCTTTACAAACAGGGGATGCTGTGACATAACATACCGACGCGTTACGCCTGTGCGCGTTCCTGTGTTTTGTGGCCACCACTTCAATTTTGGGGGGAAGGCATCGCCCATGCTCACAGATCTTTCCATTCGACATTTTGCCATCATTGATGATCTCTCCATCTCATTTCGGGAGGGGCTTACTGTTCTCAGTGGAGAGACCGGAGCCGGCAAGTCCATCATCATCAATGCTTTGAACCTTCTTCTTGGCGGTCGTGCATCGGCTGCGCTTGTGCGCACCGGTGAGGCTTCAGCCGAGGTGGAGGGGCTCTTTTCCGTGCCGGAGGGGAGCGATACCGCTGAAAAACTCGTGGAAATGGGGCACGACCCGGACGAAGGTCTCCTTGTGCGCCGCATCATCTCCGCCACGGACCGCCACCGCGTCTACATCAACGGCCGCCTGGCCACCATGCAGCTTCTTGCCGAACTCACGGAAAACCTGGCCAGCATCTCCGGCCAGCACGCGCACCAGGCCCTGCTTAAAGAGGAACTCCACCTGCTTTTTCTCGACCGTTTTGCAGGGCTGATGCCCCTGCGTGAAAGGGTGGGCAAAGCCTTTCAGTCCCTGGCACCGCTTCTTGAGGTCCTTCGAAAAAAAGAGGCCCTGAAAAAGAGGCAGGCCGAGCAGGAGGAGCTCCTCCGGTTTCAAAAGGAAGAGTTGGACGCTGCGGCCTTAGAAGAGGGCGAAGACACCTTTCTTGAGGCTGAGCGCCTGCGCCTTCGAAACGCCGAGACCCTTCTTCGAACGGCCAATGAAGGTGTGGCGTCTCTTTACACGGCAGAAGGGGCTGTTTATGAGCGCGTTACCCAGCTGAAAAAAGAGCTGGAGAAGGGCTCGTCCGCCGACTCCGGTATGTCCCCCCTGCTTTCCGAGGCCGAAGAGCTTTGCTACCGGGTGGAGGACCTCTCGCGCAACCTGCAGCAGTACCGGGACGGAATCACCGTGGATGAAAGGGCCCTGGATTCCGTTGAAGAGCGCCTGGATTTCATCAACAAACTCAAACGCAAGTACGTGGGGGCCTCAGCCGGTCTCCCTGAACTTATAGAACGGCAGCAGGCCATCGAAGCCGAGCTGGCCTCTTTGGATAACCTTGAGGTGGAGATGGAGGGGTTGGAATTGGCGATCTCCGAAGCCCGTGAAAAGCTCCACTCCCTCTGCATCAGCCTCTCGGAAAAAAGGAAGAAAGCGTCAGCAAAGCTCTCGTCCCTGGTGGAAAAAGAGCTGAAAAACCTTGAGATGCCCCGGGCCCGATTCAATGTGGCTGTCGCCCCCCTTGGGGCGGAAGCAGGAGGTACCGCAGAAGGCCCTGCCGGTGTTCGCATGGGCGAGACCGGCATGGACCGGGCTGTTTTCATGATTGCTCCCAACGTGGGAGAGGCGGAAAAGCCCCTCACCAAGATCGCCTCCGGCGGTGAACTCTCCCGAGTGGTCCTGGCCGTGAAAACCATCCTTGCCGAAGGGGATGCCGTGGGAACGGTGGTCTTTGACGAAGTGGACGCAGGCATTGGCGGTGGTGTCGCCGAAGTGGTGGGGATGAAAATCAAAGAGATCTCAAGCCACCACCAGGTGCTTTGCATCACCCATCTTCCCCAGATCGCAAAGTTCGGCCGCCACCACTACCGCATCGAAAAGCAGGTGGTCAAAGGCCGTACCTGCACCTCCATCACCCCCCTTTCCGAAGAGGGGCGCGTGGATGAAATGGCCCGCATGCTGGGCGGCGTCGAAGTGACCCGCGCTACCCTTGATCATGCCCGCGAGATGCTCGAAAACGCGTAGGAGCGTGCCTCCGGCGGCAAGGTGTGCCACCTTGAAAGCCGCTTGCAGATGCGTTTTGCCCCTCGTTCCTCGGGTCAAATCACATCCGCCTTTAAGTTGAAATTTAATCATGATTAATTCTTAAGACTTGTGGGCTTGGTCATCGTTTGGGCCGTGACCTTAAAAAACCGAGAAAGACGGACCGAAACGGAGCGCCGCACTCCGGTGCGGCTTTTTAGTTCGTCCTTAGCCAATGCCGCAGCGGAGTGAGGTGCTCCAGGGATCAAGAGTGGTCAGGTGGTGATGCGAACACGCTGATCGCCCAAACGATGAACAAGGTCAGACCTGTTTGTTAAACTTTTTAAAAGTTTAGCCCCCGGCAGGGCGCCGGAGGCACAACCGGGAAGTTTTCGGGGCTTATTTCAAAAAGCGGCCAGCCGGAGGCATAGCTGAATAGATACCACCGTTTTTTGTCTTCGGCGTGGACAACGGCCTGAAAGCGTCCATGCAGGCCACGGGAGCATTCGCGACCCTGGTCTTGACAAGAGGCGAAAAGTGCTCATAATGTACGGAACTGACGGATGATTTGAACCCGTTTTGTGCGGGATGGATTTGGATATGACCTGCGGCGATGCCGTGGTGAGAAGACGAAAAGGCAGGGAGACGTTATGCCCATTTACGAATTTAAGTGCAGCAAGTGTGAAGAGTTCTTTGAACTGCTCGTTATGGGCAGCAAGGATGAGGAGGAGTTGAAGTGCCCCAAGTGCGGCTCCCAGACCTTTGAGCGGGTGATCAGCACCACCAACTTCAAAATGGGCGCAGCCTCTTCCGGCAGCAACCCCTCCAATCAGGCCGGGGTTCAGAAGCGTCAATGCTCCAGTGGATCCTGTACCACCTACACCCTGGGAGGCCAGGAGTAGCAGGTAAACGCCTTTTTTCAGCAGCTTGTAAAACGCCCCATGATGCCGGCAACGGTCATGGGGCGTTTTTTTTAGGTTGCAGGTAACTGAGGGTTGGCCATAGGCTATGGGTGATGAAGAGATTATGTAACTATTCAGCTCCCAAAAAGTTGCCTCCGGCGGCCCTGCCGGGGGCCAAACTTTTGAAAAGTTTGACAAACAGGCTTTGAAAATGATTCTGGTAACGCCAATTCCTTCGGTAAGTCAGATGTTTTCGGGTTGTTACGTGTGTGGCAGCCTTTAATGAAAAACCATGAAGAGCATGAAGCTCCCTTCGGGATGCATGAAGGAGATTGGATAACCTTTTCCGTTATTCACGGGCGCAGCCCGTAAGCAGATGTGACGTACCGGAGGAACGAGGGTTCGGAACATTTGCGAACCTGGGTTCCAAGGGTTCAGCCCTTGGCCGCCGGAGGCGTGTCTTTTATGAAGAACAGGGGACGGGAGTTTTTGCGGGGTGGGATGAAGGGGCGAATGGGCCTTGTGGGGTCGGCCCGTTACCTCAAGGCGAGCTGGCCGGTGAGGTACGGATTGTTTCATGAGCTCCAAACGGCCTCTTACCTGTTTCAGTTCAGCCCCGAAGGGGTGATCCGGTTTATACAGGGGCGCCCAGGCACCTGGCATGATCATGCCGATTGGTTTAAGCGGACGGCGGGCGGTGATTGGGTTTACTACTCGTCGGGTGGGTACAACGGGGCGTTTTCAGCCATAGGCGAGCACTACATCCCTGTGCTTCCATACCCCACCAACAACGTGATCGGGGAAAAGACCTACCCATACGAAAAGTTGGAGGAAGCCCTTTATGCACTTGAAGAGCTGACGGAACGGGCTGACGCACTGGCAGAGGGAGCGCCTTCCGATGTGGCGGCGTTTCTTGGCCGGGTTGCCCGCAAAAACCGGAAAGAGACCCTTGAGTCCCTTGGCCGCAGCTTTCATGAATTGACCCAGGGCATGACCACTGTGCTGCCGCCGGACTCGCGCCATGTGGATTACGATATTCTTCCCATTCGCCTTGCTAAGGGGTGTCTTTACCACTGCAGGTTCTGCGGAGTGAAGTCTCCCCTTCCCTTTGCCATTGAAACCGAAACTCATGTAAAACGTCAGGTGGCGGCCATGGTCGATTTTTTTCAGGAAGACCTGGTGAACATGGGCGGGGTGTTTCTGGGCGAGCATGATGCCCTTGCTGCTGGAGCAGACAAGGTTGTGGCGGCGGCCCGGGCATGCGAAACGTTGATTGGTGGCAAGGGGTTGATGGCCGAGGCCCCGTCCCTGTTTCTTTTCGGGAGCCCCGATGCACTGATGGGGGTGACGGATGACGGCTGGAAGTCCCTTTCCAAGCTTCCGTTTCAGGTGCGGATCAACACCGGCATCGAGTCCCTTGACGAGGCGACCCTTCATTGGCTCGGGCGGCCCACGTCTTTGTCCCTGGTAAGGGATGCAGTGAGGGTGGCCGATGATGTGATGCAACGTTATGATGGGGTTACCGTCTCCCTGAACATGGTGACAGGAACCTCACTGCCGCCGTCACACCACGACACCCTGGCACGATTTGCCGCCACCCGGGAATCACGAAACGCGCCTCTCTATCTCTCCCCGTTGAAATCGGCTTCTGAGCGAAAACACGTCATGTCCGAACTCACAGCCCTGAAACGGGCCAGCCGGGCACCCCTTTATCTTTATCTGCTGCAACGGCTTTAGGGTCATGCCCTTCATGGTAGAAGCAAGTCTCCGGCGGCCAGGTGGGGGCACCTGGAAACCCTATTGCTCTTCATTCGTCGGAACCGTTCCCCTTCGCATGCCCAGGACAAAGTAGATGAGCCAGCCCACAAAGGGGGTGAGGGCGATGATGGCCCACAGGGCCTTTTTGCCGGTGGTGCCGAAATCTTTTCGGGCCACGTCCACAAAGGCGAGCATGGTGAGGGCAAAGAAGACAAAGCCGATGACGATCCAGGTGCCGAGGGTGGAGCCGGTCATTGCGTTCATGACGTAAAGAGTCCTTTCTGGTTTCGTGTCAGAGGGGGCCCCGAGACGAGTGTGTAATGTGTGTAAGCTCTTGCTGCTATGGGTGGCCAGTGCATTGACCTGCGGTCACCCGGCGATACAATATTTAAGGTGTCGTTTAATCTCAGGGTCACGTGTTGCATCCCACGGGCGAAGCCCGTCAGCGAATGTGACGCACCCGAGGGACGAGGGGCCGGAGCATTCGCGGGCCTGGGGTCAAGGGGCTCAGCCCCTTGCCGCCGGAGGCAGGGCGTTTTTTATTTCAGGGCTTCCATGATGTCGTACAGGGTGTTGGCGTAGTAGATGCTGTGGTTGTAGCGCATCAGCACCTTAATCGCCTTCTCTTTCTTAAGGCCGGGTTTCCAGCCGAAGTGGCGAAGGTAGTTGGCCACGCTGGCGATGGCGTCCTCATGGGTGTAGAGGTTGATTCGCCCGTCTTTATCCCCGTCCACACCCAGTTGCAGGATGCGGCTCGGCATGAACTGGGAGATACCCATGGCACCGGCGTAGGAGCCGATAAAGGTGTGCGGATTCTCGTCCACCTCGTTGCTGTATGTGATGAGGGCTTTCAGTTCCCGGTAGGCCCACTCGGCCTTGTCTTTTGTTTTTTTCTCAAATCGTTCTCGGCTGATGCGACGCTCTGGGGGGACCTCTTTCCAGAGGCGGGCCTTGGCGTGATCATCTGACAGGGATGCCAGCGTGGCAAGGATTTCAAAAACGCGGCTGTTGCCGATGTAGTTGCCCAGGGCCGTCTCCACCATGAGAACGGCGGTGATGATCTCTTTGTTCACGCCGTATTCGGCTTCGGTGGCCTCGAGAAAGGCATTGTGTCGCTTGATGTAACTTCGACCGGTGGCAAGGGAACTCTCCTTGAGAAATCGTCCGTAGTTCAGCTTGCCTTCGTTGTGCGTGAAGTATCCGGAGACACCCTTGACGGCAAAGAGGCGCAGTCCATCCTGAAAATAGATGTCCACCTGATTCTGGGAAAAGCCGTCTTTAACCAACCGCTGCCGAACCGATTTAAACGGGTCGGGGGTCTTGGTGATGGCCAGGCCGGAGGATGGAAACGCGCCCGAAAAGAGCAGGGTGATGACAAACAGAGCGATGCAGGATCTTCTTTGTATCATGATGACTCCTGGTGGGGCGGTAAATCAATGGGAACGAGGCTGCGTTGTCTTTTTTCGAACCGGGTTATGTGGGTGGCTCCCAGGGCATGGAGGGTGCCAAGGGCGGTATCAAGCCCTTTTCCCACGGCCTGGGGGGTATGGGCATCGGAGCCGGTTGTGATGGGGACGCCACGTCTGATGGCATGGGCCAGAAGGGCGTTTGACGGGTAGCAGGCCTTCGCAGGGTGGGCGAGGCCACTGGCATTGGCCTCCAAAGCGAGCTCTTTTTCGGCCATGCGGTCGATGACCTCCATGAGGCCGGCCTCCACATCGGCAGGCAGGGGGCGTCCGGTCTTTTTGATGACGTCCAGGTGGCACACCACATCAAAGAAGGTGGCGTCCACCATCTCTCGTACCCTCTCCAGGTAGCGGCGGCATAAACGCTCAAACTCCTCGGGTGACATGGCACTTGCATTTCTTCGACTGGCGATGTTGATGCCGTCCACAAAGTGGATGGACCCGCCGATGAGGTCAAAATCAAAGGTGTCGACGAGGCGGTTTATCGCAGGGAGGGCCTCGGGTGTGAAGTCGATCTCAAGGCCGGTGCGGATGGTGATGCGGTCGTGATAGGCCCGCTTCAGGTCCTGGATGGCGTAGACATAGAGCGGCACTTCGTTGGGGTGCATGGCGTGGGCGGTGCTTGTCTTGTCGAGGGTGAGGTGTTCAAGAAAACAGATTTCCGACAAACCGGCTTGAACAGCGGCATCCACGTAGCTTCGGATGCCACCCTTGGCGTGGTTGCACAACAATGTATGGATGTGGTAGTCAATCATCGCCCTTAAACACTCCTAAAAGAGCGGTGTAACCACTCTTGGCAGTTCATCGGGGTCGCCCAGGATACGTCCATGCGACCAGGATTTGATGATGTCGGGCAAAATATGGTACAAACCGGGGAGTCTATGTGGACCTCCCCTTGCCCTCGCCGGCACACTCTATTCCTGCCGGTACAGGCCAGCCATCTTACCAGAAGCCGGGATGAATTGACACCGTGAAAAAGAGAAGAAAAAGCCTCTACAGTTGCCAGTCGTGCGGCTATCAGACGCCCAAATGGATGGGGCGCTGCCCGGAGTGCGGAGGGTGGGATACCCTTGCCGAAGAGGTGGTGACGGAAGGGGACAGGTTTCAACCCGCATCCTCGAAGAAGGGCGTCCCGACCCCCGAGCCCGAGAGCATTCTTTCCATTGAAACCATGGAAGAGCCCCGCATACCCTCCGGCATCCCCGAATTCGACCGGGTGCTGGGGGGCGGGATCGTGGCCGGCTCCCTCGTCCTTATCGGCGGCGACCCGGGGATCGGCAAGTCCACCCTCATGCTCCAGGCCCTGGACGGCCTCGCACAGAGCGGGCGACGGGTTCTCTATGTCTCCGGTGAGGAGTCCAAGGGGCAGATTCACCTTCGAAGCCAACGCCTAAGCGTCTCGTCAGAGACACTCCTCGTGGTGACGGAGATCCATGTGGACGCCATTCTCTCCATGCTCGAAGTCCAGAAACCGGCCGCGGTGGTCATTGACTCGGTCCAGACCATGTACAACGCCGAACTTACCTCGGCCCCGGGCAGTGTGGGCCAGGTGCGGGAAACCACCATGAAGCTCATGGTGGCGGCCAAAAAGAGCGGTATTCCAATTTTCCTGGTGGGGCACGTAACCAAGGACGGTGCCATCGCCGGTCCCCGTGTTATGGAGCACATGGTGGACACGGTCCTCTACTTCGAGGGCGACACCAATCATATATTCCGGGTGCTGCGGGCGGTGAAGAACCGCTTCGGCTCCACCAACGAAATCGGCGTCTTCGAGATGCGGGGCGGAGGCCTGGCCCAGGTGCCAAACCCCTCGGCCCTTTTCCTCGCCGAACGGCCGGACAGCGCGCCGGGGTCGGTGGTGACGGCCAGCATGGAGGGGACACGCCCCATCCTCGTGGAGATCCAGGGGTTGGTGAGTCGTTCAGGCCTTGGCACGCCAAGGCGCACCGTTCTGGGGCTGGACAGCAACCGCGTCGCCCTTCTGGTGGCCGTGATGGAAAAGAAGATCGGCATGAACCTGGCCGGTCTCGATATCTTTATGAATGTGGCCGGCGGTGTGCGCATCACGGAACCAGCTGCCGACCTGGCCATCCTCGTTGCCGCGGCCTCCAGTTTTCTGGATCGCCCCCTCCCCGAAGGAACCGTGGTGCTGGGCGAGGTGGGACTCACCGGTGAGGTTCGTGGCATCAGCCAACTGGAAGGGCGTGCTGCCGAGATCCGGAAGATGGGCTTCACCCACTTCATCGTGCCCGAGTCCGGTGCCAAACGTCTCAAAAAGATGGACGGCCTCAAGGTAAGCGGCGTCCGCCACGTGTCCGAGGCCATGGAAATTCTTTTTTAAAGGCCAAGTGAATGCCTCCGGCGGCAAGGTGGGGGCACCTTGAAACCCGGTTGCGAATGCAACAAGAGTGCTTTTATGCAAGCTCCCTCGCGTCCGCAACCGCTTCCGGTTCAACGGTGAACATTATGCGTAGCAAGTGCATGAGAATCGGGTGCTTCCGTTTCGCTCAAGCCGTTGGCTTGATGATTTGGCCTCTTGTGGAAAAGCATGGCGTGTATGAGGTAAGGTTGGAAAACCTCTTTCTGTATTTAATCACGGGCGTAGCCCGTCAGCAAATGTGACGCACCCGAGGAACGAGGGTTCGGAGCATTTGCGAACCTAATTTAGCTTTTGGCTAATTGCATGAACTCAAATGGAATCAGAATCCCATGGCAGTAAGAAAAGGAAAGATCTCGAGGCCTCCGAAGAAGAAGGGTCAGTGGGAAGATCACTACACCCGAAAGGCCAAAGAGGACAAATATCCGGCACGCAGTGTCTATAAACTTCAGGAAATACAACGCAAGTTTACTCTTATAAAAAAAGGTGCTAAGGTGCTGGATCTCGGATGCTCGCCGGGTTCCTGGCTCCTCTACGCGGCGGAGCTTTCCGGAGGCGGCGGACGCGTGGTCGGCATCGACTTAAAGCCGGTCACCATCAAGCTGCCCTCCCACGCTGAGGCCCTTGTTGGGGACATCCTCAACCTGACCCCGGAGCTCGAAGAGGCGTTCTCCTCGGGTTTTTCTGTGGTGATCAGTGACATGGCTCCGGCCACCACGGGAATGAAGGATGTGGATGCGGCCCGATCCCTGGAGCTGTGCGACATGGCCCTGACGGTGGCGATTGAACGCCTCCTGACTGGTGGCCATTTTGTCTGCAAGATTTTTCAGGGGGGAGACTTTGACGCTTATGTGACCCGTGTGAAGGGACACTTCAAGCAGGTGAAAATATTCAAACCCGAGAGCTGTCGTAAGCAGAGCAAGGAAATTTACGTGATCGGGATTGGAAAGAAAGAGTAATCAGGGCGCAGGCATGCCCTTTTAAAATATTGATAGTCTTATGAATGAGTGCCGACCTTTTATGGTACAGGCGCATGAGCCAAGATGGCCTGGCAGTAGGCATGATAAATAGGAGGAAGTATGGCTGGACATAGTAAATGGGCCAACATTAAGCACAAGAAGGGGCGTGAAGATGCCAAGCGCGGCAAGATCTTTACCAAGTTGATTAAAGAAGTCACCGTGGCGGCACGTATGGGTGGAGGCGATCCCTCAGCCAACCCACGTCTGCGTTCAGCCATTTCAGCGGCTCGTGCTGAGAACATGCCCAAGGATACCCTGGAGCGCGCCATCAAGCGTGGTACAGGTGAGCTCGAAGGCGTAAACTACGAAGAGATCGTTTACGAAGGGTATGGCCCCGGCGGCGCCGCCGTGATCGTGGAATCTCTCACCGACAACAAGAACCGCGCCATTGCCGAGATTCGTCACATCTTTGCCAAGTGCGGTGGTAACATCGGTGCCAACGGGTGCGTTTCCTGGATGTTTGACAAGAAGGGACTCATCGTGGTTTCCAAAGAGAGCATTGACGAAGAGGCCCTCATGGAAACCGCCATCGAAGCTGGTGCTGAAGATGTGAAGGACGAAGGGGACAGCTTTGAAGTGCTCACCGCCATGGAAGACTTCATCGATGTGAAGGAAGCCATTGACGCTGCTTCCATCCCGACTGTCATGGCCGAAATAACCATGATTCCCCAGAACATGAGTGAGCTGGAAGGCAAGGAAGCCGAGAGAATGGTGAAGATGATGGACATGCTGGACGACTGTGATGACGTTCAGGATGTACACACCAACGCCGACATTCCCGACGATCTGGCATAATCATCAAGATGGGTGAGGGACGGCGGGCAGAGATTGCCCGCCCCTGTGCCCCGAGCCGAGGAGACGCTGGAGGAGACAGATGGCAGTCATCGTAAAATACGTTGTGGTTCGTGATGGGGTCGAAAAGATGACGTTTACCACCAAAAAAGAGGCGGATGCCTACGACAAGATGCTCGATATTGCCGAGAATCTCCATGCGTTCATCGGTGCATCGGGCCTGGATCTCTCCGAAGAGACCCTGGAAAACCTCTCCATGTACCTGGCGGAAAACCGGGATCAGGCGGGGGCAATCCTCAAGGGTGCGGCACCTCGTCCTAAGGCTGACGAGGCCCCGAAAGAGGCTTCTGCAAAGCCTGCCAAAAAAGCGGCTTCGGCCAAGACGCCAAAGAAAAAGGCGTAATCGACAGCCCGTTTTACGTGAAGGCCCTGACCCAGGCGCCTTTACCGGAAAAGGCCGGTCTCCCTCTGGGGAACCGGCCTTTTTGTTTGGGAAACGAGGGCGAAAGGAAGGACAGAAAGCCTTGCCTCCGGCGGCGAGGTGGGGCCACCTCGAAAGCTTAATGTCCTTGCGCTTTGCCCTTCGTTCCTCAGGACAAAGCGCAAGGGCGTTCGCCAGGGGATGCGATAGCCTCCAATGTTGGCGATTATGCAAATGTCGCCATGACATCGGTGTTTCCAGTTTTATCTGGTACTGAGGCTTGGGCGAGCTAAAAAACGAATTATATTTAAAGAATAAGCTGAAGGGGACGTGCTGCGGATGATTGGGCTCAAGTCTTTCCACGGGCGCAGCCCGTCAGCGAATGTGAAGACCTCGAGGAACGAGAGGTAAGAGCATTTGCAACCCGCTTTCGAGGTGGCACACCTCGCCGCCGGAGGCTTGTTTTTAATCTGTTGGAAATACATCATCATGACCCATTTGGTCTGGAACATACGGCCCGAGCTTTTCAGCTTGGGGCCTTTTGACGTGAGGTGGTACGGGCTGTTTTTTGCCAGTGCTTTCCTCTTCGGCTTGTTTTATATGGAACGGCGGGCGAAAAAAGCCGGTCTTGCCGTCAGCACTGACGCGCTTTTGTTCTACTTGATCGTGGGGACCCTTACCGGGGCACGCCTGGCTCATTGCCTCTTTTACGAGCCGGGGTATTACCTGGCCCATCCCCTTGAAATTCTCATGGTCTGGAAAGGGGGGCTGGCAAGCCATGGGGGCCTACTTGGGTTTCTCATCGCCCTGGGGCTCTTCACGCGAAAAGAGAGGCTTCCCTTTTGGGTGCTGCTGGATCTTTTGACGGTTCCGGCAGCAATGGGCGGGGCCTTTGTCCGGATGGGGAACTTTTTTAACTCGGAGATTGTGGGGCTCCCCACCGATGTGCCGTGGGCTGTGATTTTCGCCCGGGTGGACTGGATGCCGAGGCACCCCGTGCAGCTCTACGAATCCCTTGTCTGTATTCTGGTGTTTCTTCTTCTGGTTGGCTGCGACAAGGCCGGCGCCGCACAGGGCAGGGGCTTTCTGTCGGGCCTGTTTCTCACGACGATTTTCTCAAGCCGATTGGCCCTTGAAACCTATAAGACTCCCCAGGCCTTTTGGGCCGCCGAACTCCCCCTTACCATGGGCCAGATACTGAGCATCCCCATGATCTTCGTCGGGCTTTTTCTCCTGATGCGAGGTGCCAAGGCTTTAAAAAGCACGCCTCCGGCGGTGAGGTGAGCCACCTCGAAAGCTGGTTTCCCTTGCGCTTCACCCCTCGTTCCTCAGGGTAAATCGCAAGGGCCTTTACCGCGGGCCGCGCCCGCTATCAAAGCTGTTGGCTACACGGGTATTGTTTCAAGTTCCGGTTTGGTGATGAAGATGTGGATTAATTTACCACTAACATTGGGCACGGGCGTAGCCCTTCAGCGAGTGTGATCGGCCTGAGGGACGAAGGCCGGGAGTATTCGCAACCTGGGGTGCAGGGGCTTAGTCCCTGCCCGCCGGAGGCAACGTTTTTTGGTCAGCTTGCCTCGTCCGCTGACGCCGCCTTCAGTTCCTTCAGCGAATCTCTTACGGCAGAGACCAGGTGGTCCGACTCATCTTCTGTTAGCAGAAGAGAGGGGCGCAAGACCACGCTTTCGCATGACACCGCTCCCGGCACCACAAACAGGCCGTGGCCCTTGGCCATTCGGCAGAAGGCCCCCGCCTTTCGCTGGG
>Ga0193953_1000311_pt1 | contig 27505 bp, 24 predicted proteins | sample BB_4_MG_FD_140325 | JGI IMG/M metagenome (GOLD analysis project Ga0193953, IMG submission 140325) | Microbial mat bacterial communities from the Broadkill River, Lewes, Delaware, United States - BB_4_MG | ecosystem: Environmental > Aquatic > Freshwater > River > Microbial mats | place: USA...
CGTGATTAAACGTTTTTGGTAAGATCACCGCAGCAGCTACTACTGGTCCTGCCAGGCAACCACGCCCGGCTTCGTCGCAACCGGCTTCAATGAGTTTTTTATTTAAGTAGGGAAGTAGTTCAGACATTTTAATTAGAAATTTAGTCAAGTAATTAATTTGACAATACTGTAGATTTGGAGTAGCCTAATTTCCAAATTAGAAAATTAGCGTATTTTCAAATCGTCTTATCTTTCCGAGTAAATCACCTCCAACACCGTTTGGCCAACTGCTTTCAAGGTGTTTTTGTCAATGTTGTCCATGGTATCGTCATGGGTGTGCCAGAAAGAGCCAAAACTGGTTTCCGACATGGGATCGTGCTGAATAATATCCACACAGGGAATACGACGGTATTTATTGACATACACATGGTCATCGGTGATCATGCCACCTTTTTCGAAGCTAAAGTGGTTCAGGTAACCTAAATCTCCCGCTTTGTTCCAGATGCGATTTACCAGGTCAGGTGCAAATTGCAAACTGTATTGTTCTCTGAAGAAAAGAGCATCTTTAGCCCCAACCATGTCTAATAAGATGCCGTAGCGGGCGAAGTAGCCATCTTTATGTGGATGCTGTCCCCAGTATTGTGAGCCTAAGCACCAGGTGTCAGCTTTGTAAGGGAGATCTAAGTGATCGGGTTGGCCATAATCCTCGGCATCGAAAAAGATGATGTCAATACCCAGGTTGTGTCCTGCCTTTCCAATTTGTCGGGCTATCTCAAGCAATACACCTACACCACTGCCACCATCATTGGCGCCGTCAATGGGAGTATTGCGAACCGATGGATCCGTATCATGATCGGCAAAGGGACGAGTATCCCAATGGGCAAATAGTAGGAGGCGGTTATTTTTTTTAGGATTAAACTGCCCGATGATATTTTTGGCGTTCAGTATCGTATTGTCAAAGGCGGTGACCGGCGCTTCTTGTACAATAACTTCAGCACCAAAACGCGTCAATTCATCGGCCAGGTATTGGGCGCATTTGGCATGTTCGGCTGTATTGGGTACCCTGGGGCCAAAAGCTACCTGGTTGGCCACAAATTGGTAAGCTGAGTCACCATTGAAAACAGGGGTGGTGATGTGTACCACTTTTTGTGGGGAGTCAGTATTACTGGTTTTGTCTTTTGTACCGGTTGACCCGCAAGCAAAAAAAAGCAGGCTGGCAACCAGTGCCATACCTGCGTTTAGATATTTTTTATCTTTCATCAATATTTGGACTAATGATCATTAAATTATGTGCTTATTTGATCTCCCACTCAAATCCATCCTTCTTATCTTTGATCACAAAACCAAGAGCCTGAAGTTCGTTTCGGATTTTGTCAGCTGTAGCCCAATCTTTATTGGCTTTGGCTTCAATGCGAAGATTCAAAAGCAGATTAACTGTACTCTCAAGTAATTCATTCCCACCTTCAGAAGCATTTCCGGTTTCAGCTTTCAGGCCAAGGATGTCTTCAATCATTACTTTTAACAGTTGCTTGAAGGCATTCAAATCTTCTTGAGTCAAACTGGCTGACCCGGCCACCATGTTATTTATGTTTTTGATGGCTTCAAAAAGGTTAGCAATCAAAATGGGGCTGTTCAGATCATCACTGATGGCTGCATAACACTTATCTGATAAGGCGTTCACGTCAAAGGTAGAAGCATCACCGGCAATTAATTTATCCAGTTTGGAATAACCTTCCATCAATCGTTCCATGCCTTTCTGGGCTGCTTGCAAGGCTTCGTTTGAGAAGTCAAGCGTGCTGCGGTAGTGGGCCTGAAGAATGAAAAAACGGATGGTCATCGGACTGTAAGCTTGTTCCAGGTAGTCATGACTGCCTGTGAAAAACTCCTCTAGTGTAATGAAATTACCCAGCGATTTACCCATCTTCTGACCATTGATAGTAATCATATTATTGTGCATCCAATAGCGGGCAGGGGCATGGCCATGTGCCACGGTACTTTGCGCTATTTCGCATTCATGATGTGGAAACAGTAAATCCATGCCACCGCCGTGAATATCGAATTCCTCACCCAGGTATTTAGCACTCATGGCGGAACACTCCAGGTGCCATCCCGGAAAACCTTCGCTGTATTTAGAAGGCCAACGCATGATGTGTTCCGGTGCTGCCTTTTTCCACAATGCAAAATCAAAACTATTGCGTTTTTCCGATTGACCATCTAACTCGCGGGTGGTGCTTAACAAGTCTTCAATATTACGTCCCGAGAGTTTGCCGTAGTCATGGCTCTGGTTATATTTCTCCACATCAAAATAGATGGACCCATTGCTTTCATAAGCCATCCCTTTGTTTAGAATTTCCTCAATAATCTGAAGTTGCTCAATAATATGGCCGGAAGCACGTGGCTCGATACTTGGCTTAAGTACATTTAATTCATCCATGAACTGGTGATACCGGTCAGCATAGTACTGGACTACCTCCATGGGTTCAAGTTCTTCCAAACGTGCTTTCTTGGCAATTTTATCTTCTCCTGCATCGGCATCATTTTCCAGGTGGCCCACATCAGTAATGTTACGGACATAACGCACTTTGTAATCCATGTGCTTTAAATAACGGAAAAGAATATCGAAAGTAATGGCCGGACGGGTGTGTCCCAGGTGAGGATCACCATAAACAGTAGGACCACAGACGTATAAGCCCACGTGTTTGGGGTTGATGGGTTGAAATTCTTCTTTTGTACGAGATAAGGTGTTGTATATGAATAACTTGTTCTTCATGCCGGTTATCTTGCTTCTTAATTATTATAACAAGCCGCTAAATTACAAATTATTGCTGATTTATCAGGGTTTTTTCAAATCCTCCGTCCGTACAATTTTCCCATTCTCGTAAACTACTTTTTTGATGAGGTGCCCATCCTGGTCATACAGTAAGTGTTCGCCGTTAAATAGTTTACCCTTTACAAAGAAGCCTTTGCGCTCAGGTTTACCACTGAGATGGTAGATAGTGTGCATACCTGTTCCGGAGAATGTCGCGTGTTCTGATGGAGTTGCTTTCTTAGCCGGAAGAGGCCTGGTGGGATCATGTGCAACCGATTTGTTGAATTTTCCATCGGCATATACGCGTTCAGATATCAACTGTCCCTCTTCGTTATATACTTTTAGGGCACCGGTTGTCTTTCCATTTTGCCATTCGCCCTGGTATTTAAGCGTACCGTTTTCGTGATAGTACTTTTGGATACCCGTTCGTTTACCGGCTTCATTGTAATTCCAGTCATAGGCTATTTGGCCTGTAGCATGATAAAGCTGGTAAGGACCTTGCCAATGATCAACATCCCAATAGCCTTGTTCGCGGATGGTCCCATTCTCAAAATAGAAGCAGGCATTTCCTTTGGGATTTCCTTTATCGTAGGTTATTTCATGTTTTTTTTGGCCGGATGGATAAAAGGCTAGCCATATACTGTCTTTCTTGCTGTTTTGGTAATAGCCGCTTTCTACAATTTGATCGCCTTTATTGTTAAAAGTGATCCATAACCCTTGCTTTTTCTTGTGGGTATCAGTAACGTTTATGGTATCTCCCTTATAAATAATGAATGATTGAGCCCCAAGTTGAAGCGACAAGCTAAAGAGAATGAATGTGATAATGATCTTCATGAAAACACCTGTATTAAAAGAATGTTGTCCTTGAAATATACTAAGTTTTAAGGGCAATTGAAATAATATTGTTCTTACGGATTATTTGGTGAAAGGTTATCATATTAATGGTGTAATTTGCTTCACGAAGAAACACAGTATTTATTAAAGAACGTGAAAGAGTTAAAATTTAAATGAAGGAAACTCGATATCAGTTATGAAATGATTATTTTGCAAACCATATACACGAAAATACATCCTTATGAAGTTGTTAGGGTTTGATATAGATGAGGATGAAGGTGTTTAATTCGTGTTTAGATAAAGTAAAAATGAATATATGGCAAAGAAAAAAGGAAAAGTAAAAAAGACATATAAGAAGAATGAAGTGAGGCAGTTGATTCAGGGATTATTCTATAATCAACCCAAACGAACATTTAATTATAAGCAAGTGGCCGGATTGTTAGATGTAAAAAAGCAATCCGGGAAACAGATGGTACAGGTCATCTTGAATGAGTTGTTTGAGTCAGGGTATCTGACTGAAGTGGCCGTCGGTAAGTATAAACTCATGAGTCGGGGATCTACCCTTACTGGTACCATTGATATGACTTCCACAGGGAATGCTTATGTGGTACCTGATGATGAGGGTCAAGATGTGTTTATTGCGCGGAGTAACATGAATACGGCGATGCATGGTGACAAGGTACGTGTATTGCAGTTTGCTCGTCGACGTCGTGTGCAGCCCGAAGGAGAGGTTGTTGAAATCATTAAGCGGAAAAGAGAACAGTTTGTTGGAGTCATGCAAGTCTCTTCCGGCGGACTGGCTTTTTTGGTGGTGGATGACCGTATTATGCCCCATGATATTTTTATTCCTTTAAAGGCTTTAAATGGTGCAAAGGATGGTCAGAAAGCCATTGCTAAGATCACAGAATGGCCTGAACGAGCTAAGAATCCGATTGGTGAAATTATAGATGTTCTCGGGGATGTCGGTGATCACCATGCAGAGATGCATGCGATTTTGGCTGAGTTCAATCTACCCTATAAATATCCGGAGCAAGTTAATCTGGAAGCCGAGAAAATTGATGCTTCGATTTCTGAAGATGAAATTAAAAAACGTCGGGATTTCCGGGAGGTGCCTACTTTTACTATCGACCCGGTGGATGCCAAGGATTTTGATGATGCACTTTCGCTTCAGAAACTGGCGAATGGCAATTGGGAAGTGGGAGTACACATTGCGGATGTAACCCATTATGTACGACCCGGAACTATTTTGGAAGAAGAAGCTTATGAACGGGCGACTTCTGTTTATTTGGTGGATCGTGTAGTGCCGATGTTACCCGAACGGTTAAGTAACTTCATTTGCTCCTTACGACCCAAAGAAGAAAAACTCTGTTTCTCGGCAGTGTTTGAAATAACAAATGATGGAAAAGTAATAAACAGTTGGGTTGGTCGTACAGTGATTTATTCTGATCGCAGATTCACTTATGAAGAAGCTCAGGAAATCATTGAAACGGGTAAAGGTGATTTTGCTGATGAGGTTTTAACGCTCGATAAATTGGCTAAGATCATTCGTAAACGGCGATTTGATGCCGGCGCAATTGGTTTTGAGCGCGTGGAGGTCAAGTTTAATATTGATGAAAACGGAAAACCTCTCAGTGTGTATTTTAAGGAGTCGTTGGATGCCAATAAACTGATTGAGGAATTCATGCTGCTGGCCAATAAACGAGTAGCCGAGATGATTGGAAAAAGTGAGTTGGAAAAGCATCGTAAAGCTACCGCCAAAACGTTTGTGTACCGGATTCATGATGTCCCCAATCCGGATAAGTTTGAAGTGTTTGCTTCGTTTGTACGACGGTTTGGGTATGAAGCAATGCCCAAAGGACCAGAGACAGTCAGTCATTCCTTGAATCGCCTGTTGGATGAAGTGCAAGGTAAAGCTGAACAGAATATTGTGGAGACCTTAGCTGTGCGTACTATGGCAAAGGCTGTTTATTCAACACACAATATTGGTCATTACGGATTATCATTTAAATATTACTCCCATTTTACATCTCCCATCAGGCGGTATCCTGATATGATGGTGCATCGTTTGCTGGAAGAATACCTGGATGGCGGAAAATCGGCCGATGCTGAAAAATTTGAGGACATGTGTGAGCATAGTTCAGATATGGAACAGCGAGCTGCTGAGGCTGAACGCGCTTCGATTAAGTACAAGCAAGTTGAATTTATGAAGGATCATATTGGTCAGGAGTTCGATGGCGTTATTTCAGGTGTAACAGAATGGGGACTTTATGTGGAGTTAACAGAGAACAAATGTGAAGGTATGGTACCTATTCGCGATTTGGATGATGATTTTTACACATTTGATGAGGATAACTATTGTCTGATTGGTCGAAAATATAACAAGCGTTACCAATTGGGCGATGCTGTTAGAGTGTTGATTGCCAAAGCAAATATGGAACGCAAGCAACTTGATTTTGCCTTGGTTGAGAAAGAAAGAGAGAATTCGACTGAATGAGTCGAGGGATGTTAAAGGCCTGCAGGATAGCGCTTGAAGAAGAGTTATTTTTGACTGTCGATAAAAATGGTTTTCAAATGGGTAAAAGTATTTCTACTTTTGCCCATGTAACTAAATAAATAAGCAAATGAGTGTTGGTGCATCAACCGTGTCACAAAATGATGGCATGCGGATAGCTATTATTGAAGCGGCGAGAGAGCTTTTTGCCAAGTTTGGCTATAAGAAAACAACCATGGAAGATATTGCCCAGGCCTTACGTAAGGGTAAAAGTTCACTTTATTATTATTTTACCAATAAAGAAGAGATCTTTCAGGCAGTGATTGAACAGGAAGAGAATATCCTTTTTACAAAATTGCAGGAGGTCGTAGCTTCTGATTTATCATCCGAGGATAAATTGAAAGAATATGTGATGACCCGAATGGAAACCATCAGTTCATTGGAAAACTATCTGAAAGCGCTTAAAGATGAAATGATGGGTGGATATGAGTTTTTAGATAAACTTAAAGGTAAAGCCGAAAAAGAGGAGGCTGATCTGTTAACTTCTATTTTAGAGGAAGGAACTATAGATAATACCTTTCAGGTGAAAAATATTCCAATGGCTGCCGTTGCTATTGCTATTTCATTGCGTGGACTGGAAGTGCCTCTTTTCAAGTCACTAAAGAATTTTGATGATTTTAAAGTGCAAATCGAGAATATTTTGAATATTCTGTTTTTTGGGTTGATTAAACGTTAATCCTCTATTTTACTGAAAAACAGGATAAGGTAAGCTGTAGTAGAATAACGTGTTTTACTATAGCAAATGTGCCTATGTTGAATGTATTCCATGACTAACCACCAGCAAAACAGTAACCACCATGCCAATTAAAATACCCGATGCGCTACCTGCACGTCATGTGCTAGAAAGCGAAAATGTGTTCGTGATGGGAGAGAGCAAAGCATTACATCAGGATATTCGTCCCTTGCGAATTCTTATCCTGAATTTAATGCCACTTAAAATTGCCACTGAAACACATCTCTTGCGAGCGCTATCAAACAGTCCGTTACAAATAGAAGTGGAATTCTTAATGACTTCAAGTCATGTTTCCAAAAACACACCCCGTGAGCATTTAATATCATTTTATAAGGTATTTGAGGATGTGAAGCATCAGAAGTATGATGGTATGATCATTACCGGTGCGCCTGTTGAACTTATGGAATTCGAAGCTGTCAACTATTGGGATGAGTTAAAAAGAATAATGGATTGGAGTGTGGAGAATGTGACCAGTACTTTTCATATTTGCTGGGGTGCCCAGGCTGGACTTTATCACCATTTTGGCATTCAAAAATACCCTTTGAAAAAAAAGCTGTTTGGTGTTTTTGATCATTCGGTAGATTGTCCGGAGGAGCCATTGTTGCGTGGTTTCGATGATGTATTTCCGGCACCTCATTCGCGATATACAAGTGTTAACAAGAAGGAGATAATAAATGCAAAGGAATTAGTGTTGTTGTCACATTCTAGCGAAGCTGGTGTTTATATCGTCATGTCCAAAGACAGGCGTCAGATATTTGTTACCGGGCATTCGGAGTACGATGCATTTACATTAAAAGAGGAGTATGATCGCGATGTCGCAAAGGGGCTCCAAATTGAAGTGCCGCAAAATTATTTTCCGGGTGATGAACCTTCTGCGATGCCTCAGGTTAAATGGAGAGGACATGCAAGTTTATTATATAGCAACTGGCTCAATTACTACGTCTATCAGGCCACTCCTTTTAAATTAAATGATATTCGTCCGATTCCCAAGATCTAAGTTTATAGACATAGTTCTTGCGTTCTATAAAATAGGAAGGTTTAAAAAGAAAAATGAAATTGTATGGGGCAATTATTAGCTACGGACCTGGATGGTACTGTTTTAGGGCGTGATCATTTTTTTCATCCCAATGATATTGCTGTTTTAAATCAATTAGGTAAATCAGAGGTTGTGAGAGTTATTGCAACCGGACGTACTCTGCATTCAGCATTACAGGTGATTCCCTCAGACTTTCCGATTGATTACCTGGTGTTTTCATCCGGGGCAGGCTTATATGATTGGAATAGAAAACAGATTTTGCAGACACTACATTTAGGGTATGAATTGGCACAAGCGGTGGTTGAAGTTTTTCATGAATATGGAATTGAGCATACCTTGCACTTACAGATTCCGGATAATCATCGATTTTTATATTCGGTGGAGCAACACGAACATCCTGATTTTTTGCGATACATCCAATTACATGGAGCTAATGCGATGCCAATGAACGGGAAGTTAATCAATCAAAGATATACTCAATCATTGGCCTTTCTGCCGGATATGGATGTATTCGAAAGGATTACTGATCTATTGATAGGTGTAAAGGCAGTTCGGGCCACTTCACCAATTGACGGGAAAAGTATTTGGATGGAATGCTTTCATCCGGGAGTATCCAAAGCTAATGGTATCCGCCAGGTTTGTGAATTGACAAATACCCATTCGAATCAGGTAACAGTAGTAGGAAATGATTATAATGACCTGGATATGTTAAAAGCTTTTGAAAAGTCTTTTGTTGTTCAAAATGCACCGGAAGAACTGAGATTAGAGTATCAGCAACTGAAATGTGTCCAGGAGGCACCTCTGGCCGATTGGTATAATCGCATTGCCGCCACTAATTAGAGTGGAAAGGGTAATGTTTTGAAAATTAGTTTATTTCAGCTGTGATGGGGTGGCGTAGGCCTTTAGCATCTACAAAAACAGCTTTGACAGATCCGATGAGTATTTTGGCTTCCACGATGATGGGGATACGATTTTTATCATCTGTTACCCAAACTGTCATATCCTCACCGCTCTCAAAAATGGTACCTTCTACTAATAATGGAGAGAATTTTAAACATTTAAACTGGCGTCCATCTCTGTTTTTTATGGTTTCTTTTCCCAGATAACGAATAAATAAATTGTGGATTTTTCCATCAACAATCATGTTAATGGGTATTTTGTCATCTGTTTGGTAGCGCGAAAAATCGATGTTTCGGGCTTTATAAACCATGGTTAGAATATCGAAAGAACAGGATTGCCAGGGAATTTCTATTCTTTTCTCGGGTTCTTCTTCTTTTTGAATGATAGCTGAAATGGATCGATTCTGATGATTAAAACGATACTGGTAGTTGGCATGGTAACTACCCTCATTGGTAATCCGTTTAAATTCAAGTGGCTCCAGGTGTAAAGTATCTACCTTTGCTTCAAAAGTATCACGGACTTTAAAAAAACGATCATAGGTTTTGTAAGTTGCCCCATAGGCTTTCATGCGGTATGCCGGATGCTCATTTACCTGATCAGATTCCACAGAAAACTGAACGGCACCTGCATTTAACCAAATGAATCCCCAGTTGTAATAGGCGTGATAATTAACAATTTCTCCAGATTGAAATGAGAAGTTGGCGTCACTACATTGAGCTACAGAATTACTGGAAATGGCCAAGCCTAATAGTTGAAAAATGATGATAAACTTGATGGTTTGTTGCATAAATATTTTCTTCAATCCGATAGCCCTTTCTCAAAAAGTATGCCCAAAACTATTTTTTAACTTCACCAATCTTTTTCTCAACCGAAGCAATCTTTCCAACAATGCGGCCATTTTTGTTTTTTTGAGCATCAATGTTAATGGAGCAATAAATCCGATCTGAATAAGGGCTCAAAATGTCATAGCTTTGTTGCACAATATTGAGGGCTTCTTCCATCGTTTCTGTCTCAATGGTAGTGCCCATTGGATTTAGCTTGTATTCAACGCCTGAGTTTTTAATGTTCAGAATCAATTTGCTGACGTATTCACTAACACTACTTCCCTTATCGGTTGGGAACATAGCAAAATTTAAAAGTACTGACATAGTTATATTATTTATCGTCCTTTTTAGGTTTACGGTATTGACGTGAAAACTGATCTACATTGAACTTTTTAATATCCCATTCTGTGTCCAATGCATGTTCCCAATTGGCTCTAATGGTTATTTTGGCCGGATAATAATAGATCTTTTCAGGTTGTTTTTTGGCATCATAATTACCCGTATCCCATTGGCCATTTTGATTTTCATCAACCAGGATACGGAAGGTGTAGTCTCCTGGATTAAGGTAACGGAATCCCAGTTTACCATTTTCAGGAACAAGGGCTTGCTGTACGATGACATCATTTCTATTTAATACCTGAACCAGCCAATTGCTTTGAGGATCGATGATTCTCATATAAACGATACCATAGCTGTCAATAGGTTTGACAGAGAAGGCTGCTTTAACCGGATGGTTAACCAAGCCGTAAATATCCTTTATGGCTGCAGAATCTATTTCTAGTTGGTAATTCAGTCCGGGTTCCCATTTATGGTCAATGGCATAATGGCGAACAGCCATGGAATCTTGAATAATATTAAAAGTTATTGCTTCGGGGATTGTATCTCGCATCACAGATAATCGAACGGCTTCCGTATTAAATTGAACAGCGGGTGATGGTAAGTCAAAACTAAAGAGGCTGAATAGATCAATGGAACGTTTCAGATTTTTTAGCTGAATAGATGGAGTTTCTTTCGGTTTATCTTTGTCTTTTTTCCGTTTCCTTGTTTCTTTTTTCTGTGTCTCGAAGAAGTACATGGGAATGGTGTCCTGCTTGAAAATATCGTTATTTAGAGAATCTTTAGCAGGATACCGTAATGTAATCGATAGCGAGTCCTGATTATAGTACGTACTATCTTTTAGCCAGAAAGAAACGGTATCATTCTTATAGGATCGCTCCATGATGAATAAATCCTTCGCTATTGCTTTGTCTGTCAAATAAAGCTCAGCATCCTGGGTTAATGGGCGATTAAAGAAATAGGTGAGCTTAGCTTTCTCTTTGCGTTCTTCACTTAGCAGGTATTGTGTTTTATAATCATGTTGGAACATAAATAGTTCCAGACTATCGGGCAGATAAACCAATTCTTCACGCTTCACAATAGAATCGGTAACCAATGAATCACCGGTAATTGGATCGACTTTAATGGAGTCAATGACTTCGCGGTATTCATGTGATGGTGTTACTAGAATGTCCGACCATGCCATTCTTTTTCCGGGCTGATCAAACTTATAGTTATTGGGAGTTGGATCAAGCGCATATATGCGATATTGACCGGGACGTACATTCAAAATGCGGAAATATCCTTCCGAATTGGTTTTGGCTAATCTTACGGGGACTAAGGTTTGAATAGCCGAATCATTCAGGTTTTCGTGCAACAAAACAATTTTACCTTCAGATGGTGATAGGTCATCTGCATCCCACACATGTCCGGATACTTTTAATGAATCAATGACTTCTCCGGTTGAAAATGAGAAACTGAAATTTGGAATAATATTACCTTCATTGTTATCTGCAACGGCGTCTGCAAAATCCAGTGCATAGGTCGTGTTAGGCTGAAGGTCTTCATTAAATTTAATAAACAGGCGATTGCCTCGTGCTTCAATGATGGGTTGTTCGTTGAGCGGTGGCGAAACAACAAATTTCTGAAACACTTCCTTTAATTGGATAAGCTCATCAAATTCAATGTAGACTTCTTGTTTTTGATAATTGCGTGCATTGGGCTCAGGTGTTGACTTGACAATAACCGGTGGTTTCTCGTCTTTGGGTCCTCCCTGTGGGTTACCAATGTTTGCACATTGCCAGAAAAAGATAGATATGGCAAATACTAATATGTAGGATAAATAGTGTGTTCTCAAAGCAGAATGATTTATTTTTATGCAAATTTAATAAGATTATGGTTTTCTGAGCTGTTTTTTGTGATTGTAGGTAAAACAATCTATAGATAGATGAAATTCCATGAACTTATGCATAGTGTGCAATTGTATAGTGCAATTGGCGGCGCGGCAAAAAATGATAACTTTGTCGCGTTAAAATTCTAAACCGGTTATCTTGTTATGGAAAATCAGAACCAACCAATAAAATCACGTAGCAACAAAACAATTTATATTCTTTCTGCTGTCGCAGTAGCCATTATTGCAACGGTTCTGTTCTTATATCTTAATAATAGGAAAGAGTATCAGGCTATAGTGGAAGAACTGACGGAAGAAAAAGTGATTTTGACGGAAGAATTTCAAAGCCTGGCACTGGATTATGACTCTTTACATACCAACAACGATACACTTAATTTGATGTTGGAACAAGAGCGTGAGAAAATTTCCCATCTGATCGAGGAAATCAAAACAATAAAAGCAACAAATTCCTCTAAAATTAGGGAATATAAGAAGGAGTTGTCTTCCTTAAGACAGGTGATGAAAAGTTTTGTGGTACAGATTGATTCATTGAATAGGCGGAATATTGAATTAACAAAAGAAAATACACAATATCGAAGGCAGTACTCTAAGGTTCAGGAATCGTATAAAGAACTGGAGAAGCAGAAGGAAAAACTAGCAGAAAAAATTGAAATTGCCTCCCAGTTGGAAACAACAAATGGTGAAGCTGTTGGGTTAAATTCCAAAGGCCGTTCTACCAAAAAGGCTCGAAATGTAGCTAAGATCAAGGTATGCTTCACGATCATGAAAAATATAACTGCCCCTGTAGGTGAGAAAAATGTTTATATACGTATTGTTAGACCTGACGATGCATTGTTATTGCATTCGTTAGATGATGTTTTTACCTATGAAAGTGAAAAGATTAATTTCTCGGCTAGTCGCGTGATTGAATATGGTGGAGAGGATTTAGATGTTTGCATTTTTTATCAGGCCGATGCTGGTGAGTTAATGGCTGGGACTTACACTGCCGACCTTTTCTCTGATGGTTTTAATATCGGAACCGTGGTCTTTGAGTTGAAATAAAAAAGGAAGAAACCAGCTACTGGTTTCTTCCTCCTGACATAAAACGGGTGTTATTGTCCCCTTGGCCCGTTTTTAAGCAAACTTCTTAGATAGTTGCTTCGTTTTATAAAATACTTCGGATGTGTTATTGGCTTCGATATAAGTATTTATCTCTGCCTTTTCGTTGTTTTTAATTACTTTTCCAATGACCTCCGGATAGTTCAAGAAGGTTTCATAAAAACGTACCTGCTCAAAATAGTTAAGTCTTAATTTTGTAGGCGTCATTAAGTACTTGCGCGTCCAAAAATTAACAGGATCATATAAATTGATTACTTGTAAGCCTTTAATTTTCAGAAAATAGTCCATTAATAACTCTCGTGAGTATTTTCCTTTTGTTATTTCCATCATGGATTTGATAATCTTCTCTCGATGTTCCTCACCTTCTGGAAACAGCAGCTTGTCAAGTGTTTGAGTTGCATTTTTTTCAGCTAAAAGAAGTAAGCCTCTTTTCCAAAACCAAAACAAGAATCCTGCTACTCCTAAAATAATTATACTGGCTAGTATCATTGTTCTCTGTTTTTCAATTTGTTTCCCTGCGATTATGTACGCAGACTTTAAATTTAGGTTAAGCTTTTTATAAAAAAATTGTGTGTTGAGTCATTTTGTATATTGTAATGAGCTCATAAACAGGGGGGCGTGAAAAGGTTATTTCGTATTATCCAGAGGATATAAACCGACCAACTGTTATGGTAGCTAATACCAGAAACAAGAATAATTGTTGTTCTTACTTGACGAAAAGATCAATCCTTTGGATTAACTCTTCTTTTTACATGTTAAACTATACTCCGGGAGAGATATGGTATTTAAGGTAATTGGGGAAGTTGGGAAAAGAAATCGGATGATTTGATATTAGTTTTGTTGGCAGGAAGTCTCGGTATATTGAAATTTATTAGTGCGAGTTCATTTTGATGAAAAGAGGTAAATCCAAAATGTTGGGTTAGATGTTGGGCTAGATATTCTTGTTCATATTGTCCTGGGGTTGGGATAAGTATTGCTTTTCGATCAGTGGCAAACAAATCCATAATGGTTGAGTAGCCGGACCGACAAATGATCAATGCACTTTTAACCAGTAAATGATAAAGATAGAAATCCGTGCAATGAGGTATGAGAGTTACCTTACCAATTTGATTGTTTATCGCCTTTAATTCCGGTTTCCCCTGTATTAATATTACTTTGAATTGATCATCTTTAAAGCGTTCGATGATTGATTTTTCCAATTGTGAACGATGTGGTTCCGGGCCTGACAAGATAACCAGGATATCCGCAGCTGGAATTTCTTTATTCAAGCCATTCTGCAGGATGGATTGATTAAGCCTCGAAAGTAATCCAATGCGGTAGGTGTTATGGGGTAATGGAATGGATTCAGATAAAATTCCTGAGACTGAAGGAGTTTCTTGGATGTCAGGGATCCAGCATTGATGAAATGATCTAATCCAGTTCCCAATGATCTTAGTCATTATCGGGCGCAGAAAGGAGAAAGCAGAACCAAGAAAGGGAGAGGTTTGATGTGTAATGATGATGGAGGGTATCAACTGACTCTTTACACCATATCGATTATCTGAAATGATAAGGTTAATTTGATGCTTATCAATTAGTTTTTGGGTGATCTGATTTTCTTTCCTTTTCCAGTATAGAAATTTGGGAATTTGAAACAATAAGCTTAACCACTGCTTTTCACCGGATGAAAATTTAACATTGAAGCCTGGAAGGTATTCATGTGTTAAATGAGGAAAGGCTTTTCTTAAAAGATCAGCAGAACGTAACTCAGCACCAACAATGCAAGTGTGTCCTTGTGCTTCGAAGTGCTTGATAAGAGGAATCAGTCGCGACGCATGTCCCAGTCCCCAATTTAGTGGACTGAGTAAAATGCGTTTATGAACTGAATTATTCATGTGTTATCCAGAGACTGAAACGGTAAAACCTTTTGCTTCTGCTTTAATTGCAATATCTTTCAATTGTTGTAAAGATACTTTCTTTAATGTATTGAACGGTGTATCACGTTCAATGGTATAGATCATCACCTTTGAAGGTTGGATGACAGCAAGGGCTTTTAGCCATGATTCAATATCAGGTTCAGATGTATTGTCTATCAATTTACCATCAACATGACCAGTTACAAACATTGTCTGAATGATAACTTTCCCATTAAAGGCTGCAAGGTTATTGATGGTAGCGTTTAGGTTATAGGGATAGTTTGGTTTATCCAGAAGCTGAATGGTTTCCAGCTGGCCTGAATCCAACTTTTGAATATTGTCATCTACTTTAAGTAAGGCCTCAAATACCTCCTTGCGATCAATTCGGGATGCATTAGATAAAACAGCTATTCGTGCTTTACTGCATTGTTTGTCCCGAATGGAAATTGTATCCTCAATAATGCCCTCAAATTCGGGGTGCATAGTAGGTTCGCCATTACCTGCGAAAGTTATTACATCCGGTACCAATCCGTCTTTGAGCATTTCCTGTAACTTGCTATTTAAGGCTTCTTTTACTTCCTGACGGGTTGGTAATTGGCCTTTTTTATCTCCCAGCTCACCATTTAACCCACATTCACAGTAGATGCAATCAAATGAACATATTTTTTTATTGACCGGGAGCAAGTTTATCCCCAGAGAAACACCTAAACGGCGACTCATAACGGGTCCGAATACGACTTTGTCGAAAAGGAAAGTTGGCATTTGTTTTTTTTGCAAAAGTAATGGTTTGATGTATTCAACAAAGAAACAGGGGCATTTTCATCATATTATTTGTTGAGAATTTATGCACTTTAGAGTCGTTTTTCACAATCAACTAAATTGTTATCTTTGAAGATTGAAATTTAGATGTTTTCATGAGGTTTAGTGAAGTTATTGGACATGAGGCAATAAAGAAGCATTTGATTAACATGGTGAAAGAGAACCGTGTCAGTCATGCTCAGTTGTTGTCAGGATCTGAAGGGATAGGAAAAATTCCTTTGGCCCTGGCTTTTGCGCAATACCTGAATTGTAAAGACCGGCAAGGTGACGATTCATGTGGAGAATGTGCGTCGTGTAAAAAGTATGCTAAACTTATTCATCCGGATTTGCATTTTGTCTTTCCGGTAGTGAAAACCGGGAAAGTTTCCAGCCCCGTAAGTGATAGTTATTTAGCTGAATGGCGTGAGTTTGTGCTATCCAATAAATATTTCAATATTCATCAGTGGTTTGATTTTTTGGGTGCTGAGCGTGGACAAGGTTTAATTTATAGTCAGGAAAGTCAGGAGATTATCAAGAAACTCAGCTTGAAAACCTTTGAAGCTGATTATAAAGTGATGATTATTTGGTTACCCGAAAAAATGCATGTGGCAGCAGCTAATAAGCTTTTGAAGATGTTGGAGGAGCCACCTGCCGGGACTGTTTTTCTTTTGATTTCAGATCATCCGGCTAATATTTTGGGAACAATTCTCAGCAGAGCGCAGCAACTAATTATACCCCGTTTGGGTGATGAGGATATTAACCAAGCTTTACAGAATCAATATGGGATTGATTCGGACGAGGGAAAACGCCTGGCCAAGTTAGCAGGTGGAAATTATGTGGCAGCTAAAGAAATAATTGAGCAAAGTGAGGAACGTACCTTCTTTTTTGATCGTTTTATTAATCTCATGCGTTTTGCTTATGCCCGTAAACTATTTGAGTTAATAGCCTGGAGTGATGAAATGAATGCCCAGTCAAAGGAACGACAGAAAAACTTTTTTCATTATGCGTTGCGAATGATTCGTGAAAATTTCATTATGAATTTACAAGAAGAAGAGTTGGTGTATTTAACGCCTGAGGAGGAACAGTTTTCAGTTCGTTTTTCTCCGTTTATTAATGATGCTAATGTGCTGGAATTAACCCAGGAATTGAGTTTGGCCCATTCCCATATTGAACAAAATGGGAATGGACGTATTATATTCATGGATTTGAGCCTAAAGGTTATTATGCTGTTAAAACAGCAATAGTTCAGGTAACGATTCATCAGGTCATATGACCTTTATAAATGAAGCGATTTTTTATGGAAGAAATACAAGATAAAAAAATAGGATGTTCAGGTTGCTCCAGTCGGTGCGGAAAGCTCGACGTGTTTGACTGGCTGGAGGATCTGCCCGAGAGTATAAATGCTACAGATATAATTGAAGTTCAGTTTAAAAATACGCGAAAAGGTTATTATCGCAATAGCAATACCATTCGTTTTGCGAAAGGTGATGTAGTGGCAGTAGAAGCTTCGCCCGGGCATGATATTGGGACTGTAACACTAACAGGGGAACTGGTTCTTTTGCAAATGAAAAAGAACAATATCAACCCGGAGACTTATGAGTTTAAACGTGTTTATCGAAAGGCCAAATCTGCCGATGTAGAAAAGTGGGATGAAGCCAAAGGTTTGGAGCATGAAACGATGCTGGAGTCTCGTCGCATGGCAGAGCGTTTGGGATTAAACATGAAAATTGGGGATGTCGAGTATCAGGGTGATCGTACAAAGGCCATATTTTATTACATAGCGGATGAGCGTGTTGATTTTCGTGAGTTGATTAAGGTGTTGGCCGATCGTTTTCGGGTACGTATTGAAATGCGTCAGATTGGAGCGCGCCAGGAAGCAGGTCGTATTGGGGGCATAGGTCCTTGTGGTCGTGAATTGTGTTGTTCGACCTGGATAACCAATTTTGTGTCAGTTACTACGAATGCTGCTCGTTATCAGGAGATTTCTCTCAATCCTCAAAAGTTGGCAGGCCAATGTGGTAAACTAAAGTGTTGCCTTAATTATGAGCTGGATGCTTATGTAGATGCTCAGAAGGATTTCCCGGATATATCAATTGTATTAGAAACGGTTGATGGCCCTTACTACCACTTTAAGACAGATATCTTTAAACGCCTCATGTGGTACAGTACTGAAAAAGAATATCCGGCGGGTCTTGTTTCGGTTTCTGTGGACAGAGTGAAGGAAGTGGTCCGATTGAACAGGAAGAAGCAAAAAGTTGATAAATTAGCCACGGATGAACCACAAGCAGCTCTTGCCGAAGTCGGTTATCAGAATGTTGTTGGACAGGATAGTCTGACTCGTTTTGATGAGTCTAAAGGTGGTGGTAATCGACGTCGTTCAAAAGGACAACGGTCTCATGGTCAAAAATCACAGGGCCAAAAGTCACAGCGTCAACGACCCCAAGGACAGAAGCCTCAAGTTGTAAAAAAGCAAGGAGAAGGCTCAAAGCCAAAAACTCAAAACAAAGCTCAGGCACAAGGTCAAGGTCAGGATCAACGACAACAAAATCAAAAACGTCGACCAAAACGCAGGCATAAACCAAATCTTAATAAGAATGGGGATAATAAAGCGAAAGAGTAGTTATTGGCTATTATTGTTTTTGCTTATAGTTGGAATCAGCAGTTGTAATCAACAGGTTGAATTTGATCAGTATGTCACAATTCCTAAGGACGGCTGGAGCATGGATTCCATGGCTGTATTTAAGGTTGATGTATTGGAACAAGGAAAAGTTTATAATATATATCTGAATATTCGTAATCGGTCTGAATATCCTAATAGTAATCTTTGGTTATTTGTTGATGTGATTAGTCCTTCAGGTAAGGCGATGCATCAAAAAGTAGATTGTGTTCTGGCTGATGAGGCCGGCAAATGGTTAGGGTCTGGCTGGGGGGATTTATTTCACGTACAAGTCCCGTTTATGCGGGACGTGAAATTTGCCGAAGAAGGTGCTTACACCTTTCGGATTGTTCATGGGATGCGAAAAGAGGATTTAGAAGGAATTCATAATATTGGCCTTCGCTTGGAGGAGGCTGAAATACCAGGTATAGAATAATTGTAGAAGGAAGTGGGAAAGAATAAGTTGAAGAAGTTTGCCGAGATGGCAACTTATGATCATGTTTTTGAGGCTGATTTTAGTGATTTAAAAGGAGCTGATTTTCGCCTTAAAGGGAAATGGCATCAGGAATACTTTAAGAATGATCATCCAATCGTTTTGGAATTAGGATGTGGTAAAGGGGAGTATACGGTGGGGCTCGGAGAGCTTTTCCCGGAAAAAAACTTTATTGGCATCGATATAAAAGGTGCCCGCATGCATCGGGGAGCTACTGATGCTTACGAGAAGGGATTAACTAATGTGGCTTTCGTCCGGACGCGAATAGAATTTATAACTTCCTTTTTTGCAGCTGGTGAGGTGGATGAGATTTGGTTGACATTTCCGGATCCCCAAATGAAAAAGGTTCGCAAAAGGCTTTCATCCACTCATTTTATGCAGTTATATGCCCGGTTTTTAAAACCTAATGGTATCATTCATTTAAAAACAGATTCAAATTTCATGAATTCGTATACCCGGGAAATGGTTTTGGCAAATCAATTACCGGTGATCGTAGATGAGGTGGATTTGTATAATTCGGAATACCAGGATAAAATATTGTCTATTCAGACTTACTATGAAAGTAAGTGGATTAATCATGGTTTATCCATAAAGTATCTGAAATTTAATTTACCACCTTTGAAAGAATGGATTGAGCCGGAGGTCGAGATCGATTTTGATGAGTATCATAGTGCCGGTAGGGGAGTGAAGATCAAAGAATCTATTCAGACACAACCTCAGGCACGTAAAAAAGGCAATTGATTTAATGGACGCTGGTGATAATAAGAACTTTTTTGAGCGCGTTTATCTTGTGGCCGAACAAATTCCTCAAGGAAGAGTTACCAGTTATGGTGCAATTGCCAAATACCTTGGGTCGGCCAGAGGTGCGCGTATGGTTGGATGGGCTATGAATCAATGTGCTTCCTGGCGACATTTTGTACCAGCTCATCGAGTGGTTAATCGTAAAGGATTATTATCCGGTAAACGGCACTTTCCAGGAGGTGAAACAATGCGTGAGTTGTTGGTGAGTGAAGGGATCAAAGTCGAAGAAGACCAAATCACTAACTTTGATCAAGTCTTTTGGGATCCAGCTGTTGAACTGGGATAAACAAAAACAGGAAATTCCTGTTTTTTTTATACATTTGACCCTAATTTTTACAAAGTTTAAATAAATATAGCCATGAGTTTTTATCCGAGTTTAATACTTGATGCACTTAGGCATGTGGTGCATCCCGGAAAAGGAAAAGATATTGTATCCCTGGATATGGTTGAGGATGATATCCGAATTGATGGCAAACGAATTAGTTTTAGTTTGCTGTTTGATAGAGCCAATGATCCGATGGTTGCGTCATTAAAAAAAGCTTGTGTTCAGGCTATCAAATCATATGTTGGTGAAGATGCAGAAATTGAAGGTAATATTTATGTGAAGATAAAACCGAAGCAAAAACCAATTGAGATTAAGCCGATGAATGCCGTTAAAAATATTGTGGCGGTAGCTTCAGGTAAAGGTGGTGTAGGTAAATCCACGGTGACTTCTAACCTGGCAGTTGCATTGGCAAAGGCTGGTTATTCGGTAGGATTGTTAGATGCTGATATTTATGGTCCCTCTGTTCCGAAAATGTTTCAAACAGAGGATGCACGTCCGGTGTTGGAGAAAGTTGATGGGAAGGATAAAATTATCCCAGTTGAGAAATATGGGGTGAAAATGTTAAGCATTGGTTACTTTGTTAATCCTGATGATGCCTTGATTTGGCGCGGTGCCATGGCAACTAATGCATTACGCCAGTTAATTAATGACGGGTTATGGGGCGAGTTAGATTATTTACTGATTGATCTGCCGCCGGGGACCAGTGATATTCACCTGACTTTAGTACAATCCATAAGTTTGACCGGAGCAGTTATTGTTTCAACACCACAGGATGTGGCGCTTGCGGATGCTATCAAGGGCGTGAGTATGTTTAAAAGTAAAAATATCAACGTGCCTGTGTTAGGCTTGGTGGAGAACATGGCCTGGTTCACTCCGGCTGAGTTACCAGAAAATAAATATTACATTTTTGGTAAAGATGGAGGCAAGCGGTTGGCTGAAAAAATGGAAATTCCGCTTTTAGGTCAGATTCCAATTGTACAAAGCATTCGTGAAGGTGGTGATAATGGTGAACCTGCAGCTTTATCCGATACTTCTATGACAGCACTGGCTTTTGCCCAGGTAGCTGAAAAAGTTGTGCAGCGTGTGGAGCACCGAAATGCATCTATGCCTGAAACGAAAATTGTAGAAATTAAAAAGTAATAAGGATGGAACAAGATAAACAGACCATTGTAAAAAATGTGGAGGAGTCTTTGGACTCCATTCGGCCCTACTTAAATGCAGATGGAGGTGATATTACTCTAATTGAGGTGACGGATGAGTATGTTGTAAAAGTCAGGTTGGAAGGATCTTGTCAAGGATGTCCCTTAAGTATGCAAACGTTAAAAGGTGGTGTTGAGATGGTGGTGAAAAAATCAGTTCCACAGATTACTGAAGTGATATCAGTGGAATAAACAATCGTACTTCTATAAGTTATATAAATCCCCAGCTATTGGGGATTTTTTTATTCTGAAGCAGTATTTTTTTCTTTCTTTATCAAGTTGTAAATGGTTGACTTGCCAATATCCAGTTTGTCTGCTACTTTCAGTACGTTATTATTGTGTTTTTTCAGGAAGTGTTTTATGATTTTCTCTGTATACTCCTTTAGGGTTAACTCCTGAGAAAATAGCTCAATTTCACCTTGGGTTGAGTTAAACATGATGTGTTCTTCATCAATCTGGGTCGAATTGGTAAGTACCGCTGCTAATTCTACAATAGCTTTTAATTCTCTTACGTTTCCTGGAAAATTATAATTAAGTAGCTTCTTTTTGGCTTTTGGAGTTAATTCCACTTTATTAAGCCCGTTTTCTTTGCTGAAGGCTTTGAGGAAATGCTGGCCCAATAGTAAAGTGTCATTACGCCTGTCTTTTAAGGGGGGCAAGTGAATGGGAAGTCCCAAAAGTCGATAATAAAGATCTTCCCGGAAATTACCTTTTCTGGCTTCTTCTGCTAAATCCTTATTTGTGGCTGTGATAATTCTGGTATTGATTTTTATCACAGCATTTCCACCGACTCTTGTTATTTCGCGTTCCTGGAGAACACGCAGTAACTTTACTTGCAGGTTGAAATCCATCTCGCCTATTTCATCCAGGAAGACAGTCCCGCCATCGGCTTCTTCAAATTTTCCTTTTTTAGTCGTGATAGCACCTGTAAATGCGCCTTTCTCATGACCAAAAAGCTCGCTTTCAATTAACTCACGTGGTATTGCACCCATGTTAACTGCGATAAAAGGTTGGTTTCTGCGAGGTGAATTGTAATGAATGGTTTTGGCTATTAGTTCCTTACCGGTCCCGGTTTCGCCATAAACTGATACATTGATGTTGGGAACTCTGACTGCTTTTTCTATTAGGGCAAAAACTTCTTTAATTGCCGGACTATCGCCAATGATGGCGTGTTTGAATTCATATTTATTAGTAATCTCCGTTTTTAGCTGGCTAATCTCATTTTTTAAGGATTTTTGCTTTTTAATATTATTAATGCTGTGAAGAAGGCGGTCTTTAATGTTTTCATCTTTAGTGATGTAGTCGTATGCGCCTTCTTTTAAAAGTTGAACAGCTGTGGAGATATCGTCTTGACCTGAAATAATAATAACATCAATTTCCGGATTGTATCGTTTGATTTTTTTTAAGATCTCATTACCGGTGAAATCTGGAAGTCCCAGGTCAAGGGTTACAATATCCGGATCGTCACCCAGGTTTTTTATAAAATCCTTACCATTAAAAAAGGGGATAACTTCGTGATCTGGATTTAGCTTTAATGTGTGTTCAATCAGTTTGTTAAAAACGCGATCATCCTCAATTATGTGAATCTTCATAGCCAGTTTCTTTCTTCAATACCGGTCTGGTAAACCCGGTATATGATAGGTTTTGACGGATAATTGGTAAATTTAAAAATTGTTTTTAGTCCAAGAGGCTATTTTTAATCAATTATGAAATAATTTTGCCATTTAAGAGTTTATATCTTGATAAGAATGCATAATCAATCCATGATATTTCGAAAATTATTTATAGTATTTAGTGTCCTGTTTATTTGGGGGTGTTCTACTAAGAAAAATACCTGGTTAAGTAGGAATTACCATAATCTGACTGCGTACTACAATGTGTATTATAACGGTCGTGAGAGTTTTGAACTCGGGGATAAAGCCATCAAAACCAATTTTAAAAATGATTATACCCGGGTTTTGCCATTGTTTGAGGTGTCTGATGCTGATGCTGCAGGTGTGGCGGCAGGAGAGATGGACCGGGCTATTGAAAAAGCGACTAAACTAATTAAGCGCCATTCAATTACGGTAAAGCCCAAGAAACGATCCGGTAGTAAGGATGGTTATGCGGCGGAGTTCTATAATCGTAAGGAGTTTAATAATTGGGTGGATGATGCGTACCTGTTAATCGGAAAAGCCCAATTATACAAGCACGAGTTTTTACCGGCTATTCGTACCTTTCAATATGTAAATCGTGAATTTGATAATACACCCGCCCAATATGAGGCACTTATTTGGTTGGCGCGTGCCCATAGTGAACAAGGAGATTTTGTAAGTGCGCTTTCTGCATTAGAAAGTTATGATTTAGGAGGTACTGCGCCGATTGAATTTTATGGTGATTTCATGGCTGTATACGCTGATTATTTACTTAAGCAAGAAAAATATTCAGATGCAATACCGTATTTGAAAAGTTCTATTGATGCAGGTTTGCCTCGTAAGGAACGAATCCGGTATCAATATATCTTGGCACAACTCTACGCGTTGACAGGAAGGCAACAAGCTGCTGCTGAATTATATGGTGTGGTAGCAAAAGCGAGTCCGGACTATGAGATGTCTTTTAATGCTAAGGTGAATAAAGCTTCCATTTTATATGGTGATGCAGATGTTGCTGAAATAAAGAAACAACTTCATAAGCTGAGACGAGATAAAAAGAACAAAGAATACCTTGATCGCATCTATTACGCCTTTGGTCGAGTGAGTCTTCAGGAAGAAAATGAACCAGAAGCTTTAAGTCATTTTAAGAAGTCCGTGCAAGTCAGTGTTCAGGATGAGAATCGGAAAGGGTTGTCTTTTCAGGAGATTGGTGAAATTTATTATGGTCGGATGGATTACGTGAATGCCTATTATTATTACGATAGTGCATTAGTGTCTATTGATCCGGAATATGAACGATTTGCTCAGTTGGAAGAGCGACATCATGGTTTGACTAGTTTAGTAGACCATCTGTTGACAGTGGAGCGTGAGGATAGTTTACAGCGTTTGGCTGACATGAGTGAACCTGTTTTATTGGCTTATTTAGATGGAATTATTGAAGTCAAGAAAGAAGAGGTGCGATTAGCCAAAGAACGTGAAGAGGCTGAGCGTATGGATGATGCTTTTTTCTACGAGAATATGGGTCGAAGTGGAACCAATATGAATCAGGCGGGAGGAAAATGGTACTTCTATAATCCCACTTCATTAGGAATGGGTAAAAATGAATTTGAGAAACGATGGGGCAAACGAAAATTTGAAGATAATTGGCGTAGGAGTGATAAACGTAAGGCAGCTGTTGATTCGGAAGAAGAGGATCCTTTTGCTTTGCCCGATGATCCATTTGGTGAAAGAACCAGAGAAGCGGGCAGTGGTGAAACTGATGAGAAAACTGAGGGTGAAAGCGTGGTTCAAAAACCCAAGGGGGTTATTCCTACACGTGAAGAATTAATGGCTGATATTCCAAGGTCGCCGGAAACACGGGAGTTGTCAGATTCAAAAATTAAGAATGCCTTAGTGGAAATGGGGCTGGTGTTCATGGATCGTCTGAATAATTATCCTAAAGCCATTGAGGCTTTTGAAGAGCTATTACAGCGTTACCCAAATGCTGAAAATCGTGAAGAAGCCTTAGTCGCTTTATATAATGCCTATCGTTTAAATGAAGATCAATTGGGGATGGCCTCTGCCCAGAAACGATTAGAGAATGAATTTCCAAACAGTCGATTTGTGGCTTACCTTAATGATCCACAATTTCTGGAGAAGGTAGAACAACAACGTCTGGCTGCAGAAGAACACTACGAGTTGACCTATGAGTCATTCTTATTTGGCAGATATAGCGATGTTTTAAGTCGGTCATCAAATGTGATTGCTAATGAAAAGGATAATGAACTCCTCAATAAATATTTATTGTTACGGGGATTATCCTATGGAAAACAAGGTGATGTTTCCGGGTTTAAAACGGATATGGAAACAATTGTGTCAAGAGATGTAGATAGTCAGGAAGGTTTGTTAGCCCAGGCTTTATTAAAACACTTGGAGGAAGGAAAAGAACCGGTTCAGGGGACACTGTATTCTCCGGTACCATCAGAAAGCCTGGTGGGAATGAAAGAGGAACTGTCAGAAGCTGATGAGATGGATATGACTGCGGCTGGTTATGTGTACATTGAAAACGAAACCTATGATTTGGTGGTGTTGGAAATAAAAGATCAGGATATAAATAGAGCTATCTATAATGTTGCGGATTATAACTTTACTCGCTTTATTCTTAGTGATTACGAAATAGCCGAAAAAAGATTGTTAGATGGGGCTCCTACATTGGTGGTCTCTGGATTCAGGAATAAAGTAGAAGCGATGGATTACTATTACTCATTGCGTGAAAATCCTGCGTTTTTCAATTTTGACAAGCTGAAAAGTGGTCAAATGCTGATTATTTCAAAGACAAATCAAAATAGATTTTTCTTGTCAGGATTGGTGAGTGAATATCAGGAATTTTTCGAGAAGTATTATTTAACACTCATCGATAAAAAGGAGTTGGAGTTAGTTAAGCCTGATGAGCCAGAAGTTGTATTGCCAAAAGAGACGGTGTCTCAGCCAAACGACGAAGTTGTTCCGGAGGTAATTCCAGAACAATTAGACACTCCTATCAATGATACAAAGGAAAAACCAATTACCACAACAGGTTCTGAACGAATAGTTGAAGAGGGTAGTCGCAAAGAGGAGCAAGTGGACGAACGCAAAAGTGAAGTGACCAAATCCGCAGATGCTGAAGTGAAGAAAGTTGTATCACAAGAAGAAGTATTGGTAGAATCAATTTCGCCTAATCCAAAAGAATCCATGGTTGAAGTGCCGGTAGCTCCAGTATCAACTTTTAGTTTGAATAAGGAAGATGGGCATATGGCACTGATTTGTATTCGTAAAGCACGAATGGATTATAAACGCCTGACAACCATCTTTGCCAATTTTACCAGGAACACCTATGGGGCTGATAAAAAAGTGGAGATTGTGGATGTGGGCGCCGACTATAAGGCTATAAAAGTAACTGGATTTTCAAGTCTGGCAGATATTGAAAAATATTTGAAAGATGTCAGCAGTAAAAGTTTTCTGACGCGTGATTATGCCCGAAGAGAACATTATATGTGGTCTATTTCGGAGGAAAACCTTGATAAGTTGATGATGAAAGGTGAGGTTCAGAAGTATTCTGAATTCTATAAAAGCAATTATTGATTTCATAATTATGACAGATACTAAAATTCGGATTTTATGGGTGGATGATGAGATTGATCATCTTCGGGCACACATCATGTTTTTGACTGAGAAAGGATATGAAATTGAGAAAGCAACCAATGGCCAGGATGCTCTGGAAATGGTGAAAAACGCATTTTATGATCTGATTTTTTTGGATGAAAATATGCCCGGTCTATCGGGGTTGGAGACCTTACATCGTCTGAAAGAGGTGCGATCGGAAGTGCCTGTTATTATGATTACCAAAAGTGAGGAAGAGGATATTATGGAAGAGGCCATTGGTAATAAAATTGCAGACTACCTGATTAAACCAGTGAATCCCCGACAGATATTACTCTCCATAAAAAAGAATCTCCAAAAAAGACAATTACAATCACGTGTAGTTACCTCTGCATACCAGTCTCAATTTGGGCAAATAACTTTACAAATCAATGATTCATTTACTCATGAAGATTGGGTAGATGTATATAAACGGCTGGTATATTGGGAGCTGGAACTGGAAGCTGGAGGAGGGGCCATGGATGAGGTGCTGAAAATGCAAAAATCAGAAGCAAATCAGGCATTTTCACGGTTTATTAAAAAGAATTATCTGGATTGGCTTAATGGTGATGACGCACCTTTGATGTCCAATCGTTTAGTGAAGAATAAAGTCTTGCCACTGCTCGATCAAGGCGAGAAGGTCTTTTTTATTGTCATTGATAACTTCCGATACGACCAATGGGAGTTGCTAAAGCGTGAAATAACAGCCGATTTTATTATTGAAGATGAGAGTCCGTATTTCAGCATATTACCTACGGCCACTCAATACGCCAGGAATGCAATTTTTTCGGGATTGATGCCATCCAAAATCAAGGAAAATTATCCACAATACTGGGTGGATGATGATAGTGATGAAGGAAAAAATCTGTATGAAGGGGAACTGCTGGGAACGTTGTTCGACCGTTTTCGCAAAAAAGTAAAATTTAGTTATCACAAGGTATCTGATGCAGAAGGTGGGAAGCGCTTGATGGAAGGTTATCACACGATGATGCGTAATGACTTAAATGCGATTGTCTTTAATTTTGTGGATATGTTGTCCCATGCCCGAACAGAGGTTAA
>Ga0193953_1000315_pt1 | contig 27315 bp, 31 predicted proteins | sample BB_4_MG_FD_140325 | JGI IMG/M metagenome (GOLD analysis project Ga0193953, IMG submission 140325) | Microbial mat bacterial communities from the Broadkill River, Lewes, Delaware, United States - BB_4_MG | ecosystem: Environmental > Aquatic > Freshwater > River > Microbial mats | place: USA...
ATTTATGACTATGCCATCAGTGAAGATATGAGTAAACTCTATGAAAATATCGTCTTTTTGCATCTACGCCGTCAAAGCCAAGATATATACTACTACAAAATCAAACAAGAGGTTGATTTCTATGCTCGTATAGAGGGGCAAGAGTATCTTATCAATGTCAGCTATCAAATGCACGATGAACGCACCCAAAAAAGAGAGATAGATGGACTCATCGAAGCGATGGAGTATTTCAATCTCCATGAGGCATACCTTATCACCCACACAGAAGATAGCAAAGTAGAGATAAATAATAAGATTATCCATATTCAACCACTCTATAAATTTTTATTGAGCGAGTTTGAATCGTGAGTTTGGTTGTAAAGTTTATTATCTAATAAATATGAACTAAAATACATATTTTAAGTATATGTTAATATAATTTATCGAAATTTGGCTATAATATGCACTATACTACATAAATAGAGTAAGTCATGGATAAAAAAAAGATAGCAACATATATCAAAAAAAGAAGAAAACAACTTAACATTACGCAAGAAGAGTTAGCTCTTTTAAGTGAGATAAGCACAAGAAAGCTTTCCGATATTGAGAGAGCTAATGGCACAACAACAATAGATACCCTTGGAAAAGTGTGTGAGGTTTTAGGATTAGAGATAACGCTCAAAATTAAAAGGATAGAGTAATGCCAAAAGTAAAAATATTTGACAATGATCTACTAGCTGGGATACTGGAGTATGATCAAAAACAATATACATTCACTTACGATGAGGAGTTTGTGTACAATTCAAATACAACGGCTATCAGCCTAACTCTTCCAAAACAAAAAGAACCTTTTGTTTCAGCTAAACTGCATCCATTTTTCAGTGGACTCTTAGCCGAAGGTTCTCTTAAGGCATTACAGTGTAAACAGTTAAAAATTGATGAAGATGATGAGTTTAGCAGACTCATACAAACTGCAAAAGTCGATACCATTGGTGCTATTACCATAGGAGAGAGTGTATGAGATGTCTAGGGTGCTTCAAAAATACCAAGCAAACCTATTGCCCAAAATGTAAAAAAGAGCTTTTTGGCAATCAAAAGATAGATTTGAGACTTGATTTTGATAAAAAAGAGTTTTTGTCCACTAAAATCGCCCTATCAGAAAATATGAGTATCAGTGGTGTTCAAGATAAAATAGCACTTAAAATCGAAAATGGCAAATTGACTCCTGCTATCAAAAACTCTCATTTTTTGCTCAAACCCATACCAATTATGGATTATGGACAATTTTTGAATGATGTAGCTGCAAATGAACATTTTACCATGCAACTAGCCCGTCAAGTCTATAAAATAGATACTGCCTCCAATGCACTAATAGAGTTTTGCGATGGAGAACTAGCCTATATTACCAAACGATTTGATAGAGTTGAAGGTCAAAAGATCAAACAAGAAGATTTTGCATCACTAGCACAAAAAAGTGAACAAATTCATGGCAACAACTATAAATATGACTACAGCTACGAACAGATAGCAAGACTTATCAAGCTCTACCTACCTGCTTATAAGATTGAAATGATCAAATTTTTCAAACTTGTACTCTTTAACTATCTTATTGGCAATGGTGATGCCCATCTTAAAAACTTCTCCGTCATACAACGTACAACCAAAGATTATACACTTACTCCTGCCTATGACCTGCTCTCATCCTCTTTGCATCTCCCCAATGAATCACGAACAGCACTCGAACTCTTTGAAGAGTATGAAACACAAAGCTTTGAGGCAAATGGTTATTATGCCTATGATGACTTTATAAAATTTGCAGTGATAATCGGAGTGGATGAAAAAATAGCCAATAAAATTATAGATGAGTTTTGCTCATATCAATCAAAAACTTTGCAGCTGCTAGAGCATTCATTTTTAAGTGATGATGCCAAAAGAGGATATGAAAGCATCTATTTAGATAGAATAAAAGCAGTGAGATATAGGTATCAATGTGTTTGATTTTGGGAGTTAGTAAAAGTGAAAAGTGGAAATTCATGACACGGTACTTTTTTGCTTTTTTGGAATTAATGATTGAAATGATTGCTGAATTGACACAATCAGGTTATGTAGATTCAAAAGTTTTACTTGAAACTATTGAAAATAATGATCTTGATATATATGAGATTATGAATGAACTTAGAGGTAACTTTTGAGAGCAATTTCAAAATCAATACAATTGGATTATGTATGAAGTTTTATCAAGCATTGGTAGAAACTTTATTGAATCTCATGAAGAGCTATTTGAAAATGATGAAGATAGAGAGTATGAGATTTTTACTAACTATCTTGATAGTCATATTCGGTTTAATGATGAGGCTATTCAAGAGGAGTTTGAGAAGTTTATAAAATGGTAGATGATCTTATCTACTATTTTATAATATATTGTTTCATAAGTTCATGTTTTAACTCTTCAAAAGATATTGTATGTGGATATGAAGTTTCTAAACCAGTATTCACAACATCAATAAAAGAATCTTTAGAGTAGTTATTCATTTCATTTTCATAATCATATTCAATAGAATCTAATTTAGATATCAAACAAATAGCTTGATATGATTTATCTATAATAGATGTTTTATTATTGGGATGAGCTCTGTAAAAATGTTGATTTGGAGTGATAGCTATAATATTTTCAGGTATATCAGCTAATTCAGGAAAACTAGAAGATAGAAATATATGGTGTGCCTGAGTTGCAGGGTATGACTGATGTCTATGAACTTCACTTATATTATGTATTCTTTTTACAAATTTTTTAGCTTTTTCTATTTGATATTTATAGAATTTTGTATTATCAATTTGTTCTTCAAAAATTTCATTAAACTCTTTCCTTGTTATTGATTTATCTTTTTTAATATCTCTCCAATTTAGTTGATTATACATTAAATCATCAAAGTTTACAGGTGCTATTCTACCTTTTTCAGTACCTAATTTTTTATATTTGAAAGCTATTATTTTTAATAGTGGGTTAAATATACGAGGAGGTTCATACTCTCCTTTTATCGGGGTGTATGTATGTAAAAAACCTTTAAATTTTTCTTTCAATTCATAAAGAGAATTATTGTCTTGAATTTCTAAAAAATTTTCAAAATATATCCATACTTCACTGTCTCTCAAAACTTTTTCAATATATAGAGATAGAAAATGTAAAGCATTTCTATTTCTTAAAGAGATATATTCTATAAGTTCTTCTTGGTTTATTTTATAAATATTAGAACGTCCATTTTTTTCTTCTTTTAACAATCCTGCATATGCTAACATTTTTAAAGGTTGAGAAAAAAACTTATCATATTCATTTTCTGCTTTTTTGATTTCAGGCTTATTAAAAACTTCTGTAACTAATTCATTTGAATAATCACAATATCTAATATCATTAGTAGTAAATGAACCATTATTATTAGTACAATTCAATATACACTCACAAACTGCACTTAGTACATCTGGTTGAACTTTTTGGTCAAAAAATCTAGCATTACCAGTTGTTCTAATATCTAAATTGAGATTATCAAAATAGTATATTATGTCTTTTTTTTGTATCATAATTTAATTAATCTATTATTTGTAAACCAATATCAAAATCATTTTGGTATCCAGCTGGAATTTGATTTCTTACATTTTGTATATTTTGCTCATAACCATAATTGAAACTATAATTTGTAACAAGATTTTCAATAAACTCATTACAATTTGTTCTTGAATAAATAGCACCATTACCTGCAGTTAATGAAAAACAACCTGTAATATTTGGGTTATCTATATAAAAATGTATTCTACCTTCACTACCCCAAGCACCTTGCTCTTCATTATTTTCCCATTGTATGCTAGTTGCTCTATTATTTCTACATAGATATCCTATAGCTTGATAAAATTCAGATTCATTTCTAAAAGTGATTTGTTGATTCTTTCCAAAACTTGTTTTATACATTTAACAACCTTTTTTAATTTATTATATTATTATATCTCTTAATAAACCGAAAAATTTTACTGAATTATTATCAATATTGAGTGACCTTGTTCCTCTATTTCTAGCAATTTTATAGTACTCAATAAACTCTTCACTACTATAATATGCTAAATGTTTATCAGTAACTTTAATATTATCCTTTGGTTTTAAAAGTGCTACAGACCCATCAGCAATACAATCTTTTGGTAAAAATGTAGCTCTTGGATAATATGTTAAGTTTGGAACCATTACAATATTATCTTGGTTTAGATACTTTGATACTACAAATTCATCAATTTCATTGATATAACTATCATAATTTTTAATATCTTTAATACTGTTATTATCAATATTTCTAGCTTTTAAAACTCTTACTTTACCTTGAGTTAGTGTATGTTTTTTAGTAATTTGTCTATCTCTAAAACTTTCATAAATATCTAGTTGCATTTTATTAACAACTATATCAAAAAATTCATTTCTATATATTAACCAATAAGGAAACTTTTTTGCAAAGATATAGTTTTTATTTTGATTAATTTTTGAATATGTTATATAGCTTTCAATAGTTATTTTTTCATCTATTTCTTTTTTATAAGTATCTAGTAAAAAACTAATTGTTTCTATTTTAACACCTTTAAAAGCTTTTTCACCATAATCAGTTATTGAATGTAAATTATAATTTTCTAGTAAATCTCTTGTTTTGTTAAACTCTGGTGAATTAATTAAGCTTTTAGGTACAATCAAAGAGATATATTTTGATATTTTAGATGCTTTTTCAATAAAAAAAGCAAATAGATTATTTGTATTCTCATTGTAGAGACCTTCTTTATATTTTTCAAGAAGAACTTTATTTTTAGTAACTTTTCCAAATGGAGGGTTACCAACCACTAAATCATATTGTTGTGTATTTTTCCAAAGTAAAAAATCTTCATTGATAATATTGATGGTAAAGTTTTTAGGTATCTTTTGTTTAGCTAACAATGTTTCTAAAATTTCAAGAGAATTTTTATCTATATCAATTACATCTAAAGTAACATTTTTTATATTTTCATATTTTTTTATAAGTAATGGTATAAAATTACCAATACCTACAGATGGCTCTAATATTCTAATACTTTTTTTCTTTTTAAAATCAGGTAGCTTTTCAACTACATTATAAACTATATCCTGTCTTGTATAATATGCTTTTGTTTCTACTCTTTGTGCATTTGAAATCTCTGCTATATAATATAAATCTTCAAAACTAAATTTATGAGAATTGATTTTTATAAATTCAATTAATTCTTTTCTATTCTCTAAATTATATTCTTGGATAATTTTATTTATTTCATTTACTGAATATTGTTTTTGTTTTAATACTTTCTTGATATTTGATGCAATACTTTCAAATATCTTAGTAGGTACAGCTTCACCAATACAATGTCTAATATTTAACTCATTTTGTTTTAGATAGTTTGTTTTTTCTATATCATTCATTCTATTAAGTTCTTCAAAACTTATATCAGACCATTTAAAAGTATCAGATATAGTCATCATTCTCATAATTTCTCTTATACTAAAAACTCTATTGTCTGATGGATGTATTGTATTTTGACTAGCTAGAATATCATTTCTTGTATGTATACACGGTCCTTCTCTATCCCAAAACCATCTTGCATACTTATCTCCATTCTTATTTTTATTAAAAATAATTTCTCCATCAACTACTCTATGAGGTATTCTATGAGTTTCTTTATTATCAAAAGCTGACTCTCCTTCATTTAGATTTTCAATCCAAGGTAGCATTCTTAAGTCATATGATCTGAAAGAATGGTAAATATCATTTTTATCTATCTCACCCATATTTTCTAAGGGTTTTAAATCACCTATTAACTCTTTTAGTTTCTTTGATTTTTTATACTTTGGAAAAAGTTGATAAGGAGTGATATTTACTAAATCTTTTCTAACACCTATAACTACTGTTCTTGTTCTACTTGATTGAGAACCAAAGTCTTTAAAATTTATAACTTTTGAAGCAATATTATATGCTCCACCAAGGTTAATATTTATAGCTTCCCCAATAGTTTTATCAATATCATCTATATCAGTACAGATAGTATTTAAAAATGCTCTTACATTTTCAAAAATAAAAAATTTAGGTCTGATTTTATGAACTATTTTAATTGATTCAACAACAAGTGAATTTCTCTTTTTCTCATTGTTTTTTTTATGATTAGCTACAGACATACCCTGACAAGGAGGAGTTGCAACCAATACATCTAAATCATTGATATTGTTGTTTTCAATTTCTTTATATATTTTTTCTTGAATTTCTTTACTGGATATATCCCCTTGTATATATCCAGTTTCATACATACATTTTTTATTATACTGTTGTATTTTTATTCTTTTTTCTAAATACTCATTTGTTGCTACACATTGAAAACCTTGATTTTTAAATCCATAACAACCAATACCAGCACTACTAAATAAACTTATATAAGTATGCATTTTATCTCCCATAATCCTAAAAGTCCTAAAAAACTATATAAAAACTTGTGTTATAAACAACAAAAATATTTCAAATTGATATATTTTATCAGTATTATTTTTTATTTTACTACTAAAACCTAATTTAGCAAAAGTTTCTTAAATGTAATTATAGCAGAAGTAATATTATTTAATATATATCTTGAAAAAAATAATTTTTTTCTAAACTATTTACTAGTGATAATTTTTATTATAACTAGTAAAATAACCCATACCCACCAATGAACCAATTACAAAAAAATTCTCAACCACCCCTACTGCAAAAATCTATAAAAGAAGTGATAGCAGATTTTACAAGCTCTTTTAACTCAGTGAAGGGGTCGGGTGACAATAACAACTTATTTTTCATCACCCTATATCAATTTTTAAAAACTAAAGTATTTTCTATCCCTCTAACCACTTGGCTACAAAACTTTTTAGATCTTTTTTAGAGTGTTTAAGACGTGCACTGTTGGCTACGAGGGTAAACTCCTCGACGGCACTCTCAATATCATCATTGATAATCAAAAAATCATACTCTGCAACGGCTTTGATCTCTTTTTTTGCCCCTTCAATACGCTTAGCAATCACCTCTTTGGTATCGGTTGAGCGAGAGTAGAGTCTATTCTCAAGTTGGCTTAGTGTGGGCGGAGTAATAAAGGCAGAGGTGATAATGTCACCTAGTTTGGCACGTACCAATCGATGCCCTTGAATATCAATATCAAAGATGACCAATTTCTCCTCATCCAACGCTTTTTTGACAGGCACAATAGAGGTACCGTAGTAGTTACCGTGTACGGTAGCATACTCCAAAAAGTCTCCTGCTTTAATTCCCTCTTCAAATTCATCTTTGGTCACAAAGTAGTAATCAACACCATCTACTTCACCCTCTCGTGGTGGACGTGTTGTCGTAGAGATAGAGAAGTAGTATCCCCCTATCGCCTCTCCTGCTGTGTGAATGATGGTACTCTTTCCTGCTCCACTTGGTCCTGAGAGTACTAATATTGCACCTTTCATAATCTATGTCTCCTTTGGAAATTCAATGGTAATGGTTACTTTTGTCCCTGCTAATATCTCTTGTATCTTTTTGGGTTCAAGGGAAATGAGTTGTGCCAATAGATCACTGTGGGTAGATGAGATAGTAGGTTCTTTGGATACCTCTTTGGGTTGATTCTCTTGAGTCAGGTCTATAAGCAGTGATGTGAGGTCTTGAGGTAAAAAGGGTTTTTTGAGTTGATAATCATACTCTTGATTGTTTTTACTACTGCTGTTAGTAAGTAGCACAGTCTGCTTAAGGACAAGTTGCTTAAGGGAATTTTGAAGTACTGGAGTAAGGGCAGACTCATCGATAATCGCTAAATCATAACGCTCTTTAGAGATATTTGAGACTGCTTCAACCTCTTCAAGTAAGACATTTAACTCTTTTGTAGATAGTTTAACAAGTTTAGAGACCACCATATTTTTATTAATCAGTAAAATATTCAATCGCACTACTCCTAAATTATTGCTATCAATTTTACCATATAATTTTATAGAATGGTTTAATAAACTAAAATCAAAACTATTTAACCAATAAACTCTTGGTAGGAGATGATTTTTGCATTGAGTCGATCATGCAGATAGGCATCAGCATCTCCTAGTTCATCCAAAATTAATTGTGCCTCATCTCTATAGCGTCGAATTTTATACTTATCCCAGTGTGCAGGAGGGTTTTGCAAATTGGAGATACGATCAGCTAGCTTTACCATCCAGATCTCTTTGGGCTGATTTTTAATACGTTGAATACTGTCACTCATCTGCTCCTCTTTAGGCAAATCACTGTTTTTACTCAATGCCATCACACCATCGGCTATATTACTGCCAAATCTCTCTGCAAGCTCCTCATAAGTAGCAGATGTATCCTCTATGGTATCATGCAATAGAGCTGTTTCAATCAAAAGGTTGGGATCATTCACACTATTGCCATTGACCATCGCACCCATTGCTTCCATCATTACATTGGCAACGTGTTTGATATAGGGTAGATCACTGCTAGGTACCAACTGCTTATGATGAGCCTCACAGGCAAAATTCCAAGCTTTGGTGTATCGATCTTGGTTCCAAATATGCATCCAATCCCCTTTTATTATATTTAAAAATCAACAAAAATTATATTATAAAATGTTTTAAATTTATATTATATTCATATATAATTTATATTAATTTTAATGTGTTATAATTTGAGATAAATATTACTATTAGGAGAATAGACTAATGAGAAAAACTCTACTGATTTTAGCATCACTTGTATCACTCAATGCTGGTGAGATGGCTGTTGATGGATACACAGGATTGACATGGCAAGATAACAGAGATGTTAAAGAGAACCAAGTCACCTATAAAGAGGCGTACGAATACTGTAAAGAGCTTAAACTTGGTGGTCATAATGATTGGCGAGTACCTCACATTACAGAGCTTCTTACGCTTGTGAGCTATACTAAATACAAGCCAGCGATCTTAGGTGGATTTAACTTTGTAGAGGATAACTTCTACTGGTCATCAACACGATCCAAAAATGATTTTAGTAAAAACTGGGGCGTAGACTTCCGAGACGGTTCATCAGAAGTCAATGGACGAAGCTACGATAGACGTGTACGTTGTGTCCGTACTACCAACCCTAAAAAAGCCAAAAAATAGTATTTAACTCCACACTCCCATAGTCTCAAAGCATTTGGGGCTTGGGGATTTTATCCACATCCTCTTTTTCAATATCACACCTCTCTACCTTAGCTAAGTTTTGCATTGGAAATTTTAGGTAAAATAGAGTTTAAAGATAATAGAAGGGATATTTTATGTTAAAGTTTGTATTGATTGGCTTACTCTATCTTTTGGTTTTTGCTCAGGCACTCAACGCTATTGAAAAAGAACATATCCCTCCTGAGCTCCAAAAGTGGCAAGCGTGGGTACTCGATGATATCAAAGATTGCTACTGCCCCATAGATTATCAAACCGCTCAGCCCAAGTGCGATTGGTTAAACCGTATCACCATATCCCTACGCCCCAAAGGCTTGGATTTTAATATGAGTGTGAGACTCTATCAAGACGATACACCCATTACACTTCCCTATCTACACAGACATTGGGTTGAGGATGTGAAGGTCGATGGTTCACAAGCCGTCGTACTTGCCAATAATCAAAAACCTACACTACTGCTCAAGCGTGGCAAGCACCATATTAGTGGCTCGATTACCCTGCAAGAGGATGCCAAGTACCTCACACTACCCCAAAAGAGTGCCCTTGTCACACTCTATAAAGAGGGCAAAATAATCAACTCTCCCAAGATTGATGGGGATGGCAGATTGTGGTTTAACCCCAAACAGAGCAGTGCGACCCCAAAAGGGAGCCTCAGCGTCTCACTCTATCGTAAAATTATCGATGCACACCCTATGAAGATGCAGACCTATCTGCACTTTCGTGTCTCAGGCAAGATGCGTAATGTACTGCTTGATGGTATTGTAGTCGATGGCTTTTTGCCTACAGCACTCAAAAGTACGCTTAATGCTACCATCACCAAAGATAACAAACTGCAAATCGAGCTCAAAGCAGGCGAGTGGACGGCTACCGTTGCATCCTACTCTCCTAAACCTGTGACAAAACTATCCAAACCCTCTTGCAGCTTTGCGTATGCCAATGAGGAGATATGGTCGGTTCAAACCAATGCCAACTACCGTACCATTGAAATTGGTGGAGTAAGTTCGATTGATACGAGCCAGACCACACTGCCAAAGAGTTGGAAACAACTCCCTACCTATCTAATCGAAAATGGTAAAACGATGATTATTAAAGAGCTCTATAAAAGTGCCAAACAGCAGCAACGCAATGAACTCAAACTCAAACGTGAACTTTGGCTCGATTTCGATGGTAGTGGCTATACCCTCAGTGATACCATCGATGCCAAAATTGGAGAAGTTAGACGACTTGATGCTACGCCACTGATCACTCTAGCTTCGGCTTCAATCAACAGCAAACCTACCCTTATCACTACCCTAGGAGATGAGGGCAAACGTGGGATTGAGCTACGAGAAGAGAGTATGAAGATCACCTCTTCAAGCCGTTATGAAGGCGATATTGCACTGCTGCCTGCCAATGGATGGGATGAGAAGTTTGAGAGTGTATCGACGAAACTCCACCTCCCCGCTGGCTGGAGGCTCTTTGGGGCATTTGGCAGCGATAATAAGACTAGTGCGTGGCTTGATAAGTGGAATTTGATGGATATCTTTTTGGTACTGCTACTGGCTATTGCTATCTATCAGCTCTATGGGTGGCGTTGGTCTCTGCCTGCTACGCTCTTTTTAATTTTGCTTTGGCAAGAGCGTCACGCCCCTACGGAGATATGGCTCTTTTTGTTGATCTTTGTAGCACTCTTGCGTGTACTCAAAAGCGGTAAGCTCAAAACCTTTATTCAAGTCATTACCGCTATGATCACCGCGGTGGTGGTTTTACAGGTGTTGAGCTTTAGTGTCTACCAGATTCGCACCGCTCTCTATCCTCAGCTAGAACGAGGCAACTATGCTTCTCATACCATGCCCTCTTTTGGACATGGCAACCATGTTGATGCACTAGAAGCACCCAAAGAGAGATCATACAGCCCTAAACGCCTTGAGTCCAAACTCTACCGTGATAACTACATTAAAAGTGAATCCAATATCATGCCCAAAGCTCAAACAACCATTATGCAAAATCGCATCGATCCCAATGCCCAAATCCAAACAGGTATCGCCAAACCCAATTGGGAGTGGCACACTCACCGCTTCTCGTGGCAAAGCGGTGTGAGTTCTGATGCACGCTTGAAACTTTGGCTTATCTCCCCACCGCTCAATAAGCTCTTTAAAGTACTTACCATTGTGGGGATGCTCTTTTTGCTCTATCTCTTTTTGCGTGAGGGAGCACGTAGCACCCTGCCCAAACTCAAAGCAAACTTTGTTGCCAAAGGGGTAATGCTCTTTGCCCTGTTCTTACTAAGTATTCCCACGACTCAACTGCAAGCTTCTGAGATTCCTTCACAAGAGATACTGTTAGAGCTTAAGCAAAAGCTCACCCAGCCTCCTGCTTGTTTACCCAACTGTGCTACCATTGAACACCTTATCGTCAAGGTAGAGGATGAGAAGCTAGCCATCGAGATGAAAGTATCAGCAGGAGCCCATGTCGCTGTACCACTCTTGGGTAATCGTGCAAGTTGGCTGCCGCAATACATTCGAGTCAATGAAAACTCCGATGCTTCATTGCAGCTTGATGATAACGGTGCGTTGTGGGTAGAGCTCTCCAAAGGCTCACACACCATCCACCTAGCAGGTTCACTGGCAAACAAAAATCAAATTATGCTCGCTTCGCTCTTGCCTATTCATAACCTTATCCTCTTACCACACAATAGAACGTGGCAATTGGGCAGTGACCATAAAAGCTACATTGAGCTTAATCGCCTCAACCGTGCCGATAAAAAAGAGGAGGCGATCAGCAAAATTGAACCTCTTGTGGAGATCAAACGAACTTTTTACTTTGGACAGCGGTGGTATGTCGATACACAGGTGCGACTGCTCAACCGTATCGAACGCTCCTTTCGAGCCCTCTACACACTTTTGCCCCATGAATCGATTTTGGATAAAGAGATAGAGAGATCAGACAATCAAGTGGTACTGCACTTAGATAACAAAAAACCCTCTATTAGTTGGCGTTCAACCCTCCCCATCACCCCGAAACTAAAGCTTACAGCATCAAAGCAAAAAGAGTTTATTGAACGGTGGCAGATGGATATTGCCCCTATTTGGACAGTAAGCTACAAAGGCATTGAGCCCATCGAGCACCTCAAACAAAACGGCATCTTGATGCCAAGCTTCAAACCGTGGCTAGGAGAGAGTTTGAACCTTGGTTTCCAAAAAGCCAAAGCGGTCAAAGGGGATAGTCTCAGTATCGAATCGAGTAAGGCTACCATTACCCAATCAAGCAGATACCGTGATATTACCCTAAAACTCTCTCTTAAAAGCTTCCAAGCAGGACAATACACCCTCCATTTAAAAGGAGTCAAAACTTTAAAACCCACAACTATTGATGGCACGACCCACTATCTCAAGATCGAAAAAGGCAAAGTCTCTATCCCTCTAAAAGCTGCCTCACAAAAGGTCACTCTTAAATGGAGAGAGGAGATTGGTACAGATACTCTCTACACTTTTCCTAAAATTGAATTAAAAAAAGAGAGTACGAACAATACGATTACACTTAATCTTCCTCATAACCGTTGGATACTCTGGAGCGATGGGCCAATAATGGGACCAGCTGTATTGCTGTGGGGTGTACTCCTAGCGGTACTGCTCTTTGCTCTGATCTTGGGTCGTATCCAAGGCAGCCCTCTTAAAACACGTGATTGGCTCTTGTTAGGAGTTGGGGTTAGTACCACAAGTGTGATGATCATGCTCCCTATTGTGGTCTGGATATTTATGCTGCGATTTAGAGAGATCAAAGGCGATAGTTTGGTGGGATGGAAGCGAAACCTCACCCAAGTAGCGATTGTACTGCTGACCATCATTGCACTAAGTACCATTGTAGGAGCGGTCTCTGTAGGGCTTTTGGGCAACCCTGAGATGATGATAACGGGCAATCACTCTTATGGCCACTATCTCAACTGGTACAGCGATAGAGTCGCCTCAGCCCTGCCTGAGCCAACGGTTATCAGTGTCTCTATCTGGTACTATAGAGCCTTGATGTTGCTCTGGTCGATATGGATAGCCTTCTCGCTTATCAAGTGGCTTAAGTGGGCATGGAGTGTTTATAGCCAAGGGGATATGTGGAGTAGAAGGAAAAAGAAGGCAATTAAACATAAGAGTGTGGATGAAGAGAAGAATTAAAAGGGCACCCCTCTTTAACTCTCTTTACTATATTAGGAGTCGATATGAAAGAGACAATAGTTGATAAATTTTTTCATCTATTTGAAACATCAATAATCGTTTTTATAGTAACTCATGGATTTGTTTTTATCTTATTATTTGCTTCTTATGGTGGACTCTCTAGCACAGGAAGCATACTCTTTGCTTTTATAATAGGTGTAATTTACAGTGTTGTTCAAGTTCCTAAGAAATTTCCCAAAAGATTAAAAAATCCTCTACTATTCACCGTTACTCTATCCGTAGTATTTACAACTATTGTAACTTTTATGCTTGCTATAGAGAATATGTGGATACAGGGTGTTATCATATTTTTGGGATTTTTATGGGGATGGTTTGGAGGGGATATTATTGAGAAAATGTTATCCGATGAAAACTGATAGAAGCTCCATACCCGAAGATATGGAGCTAGCTAGGTAAGCAAAAAAATTACTTAGAAAGTACTTCTTTAACCGCTTTACCAATCTCTGCTGGTGAAACAACCACTTTTACGCCTGCTGCTTCAAGTGCTGCCATCTTCTCTGCTGCTGTTCCTGCAGTTCCGCTTACGATTGCTCCAGCGTGACCCATAGTTTTACCTTTTGGTGCTGTTTGACCTGCGATGAAAGCAACAACAGGCTTTGTGATCTGCTCTTTGATTAGCTTAGCTGCTTGAATCTCAAGGTCTCCACCAATCTCACCAATCATTACAATCGCTTCGGTTTCAGGATCAGCTTCAAACATTGGTAAAATCTGCTTATAGCTTAGACCAATAATTGGATCTCCACCGATACCTACTGCTGTTGTAATACCAAAACCTTCTTGAACCACTTGGTTAGTTCCCTCATACGTGAGTGTTCCTGATTTAGAGATAAGACCCACGTTTCCTTTTTTGAAGATCATACCTGGCATGATTCCAATTTTACACTCTTCAGCAGTAATAATTCCTGGACAGTTTGGTCCAATGGTCTTCATACCGTGTTTTGTAGCGTGTGCTTTTGCCATTTGCATATCTTTAACAGGAGCACCTTCTGTAATAATAACAGCAAGCTCAATTCCAGCTTCTGCTGCTTCCATTACAGCATCACCAACAAATGCAGGTGGAACGAAGATCATAGAAACGGTAGCATCTGTAGCTTTTACAGCCTCTGCTACGGTATTAAATACTGGCTTACCTAAATGCTCTTGACCACCTTTGTTTGGTGTAACACCACCCACGATGTTTGTTCCATACGCTATACACTGCTCAGCGTGGAATGTACCCTCTTTACCTGTAAAACCTTGAACGATTACTTTTGTATCTTTATTTACTAAAATACTCATTTTTTTCTCCTTTTAGTCGAAAAAAGCGAAGAGCTTAGGGCTTAGTGCCTAGAGCTTATTGATCAAAGTATTAAGCATACTTTGAACTCCAACGATTTTTTCTTTTAAATTTTTATCACTATTAATATAACCTAGTCTTCTAGCCAACTCTAATTGAGTACGCAACTCAAATAGAGAACCCCTAGCAATATATAAAAACTGCTTAAACTCTTTATCAGAGTTTCGCCCTTTTCCTTCAGCTATATTACTTGGAATAGAAACAGCCGAGCGATTAATTTGCGATACTAAATTATAGATCTCCTCTTTAGGAAATTGTTTGGTAAGTTGATAAATTAATTCAACCAAATCCATCGATTCTTGCCAAACCTTTAATTTAGTAAACATCCACAAGCTCTCCGCTCTGTGCTTTTAGCTCTAAGCTCCCTTAGCCGCTGCTACTGCTTTTGCAGCACCATCACCTAAATCACTACCTACAATCAAGTTTGCAATGTTTGCATTTTGTAAAATTTCTGCTGCCTCGGATGCGTTTGTACCATCGAGTCTTACTACTACAGGTACGTTTACATCGGTGATTTTTGTCGCTTCGATAATACCGTTTGCAATTCGATCACATCGTACAATACCACCAAAGATATTTACAAAGATCGCTTTTACTTTTGGATTTTTAAGAATAATCTCAAACCCTTTGGCTACTGTTTCAGCATTGGCACTTCCACCAACATCCAAGAAGTTTGCAGGTGTTCCACCCATGTGGTTAATTGTATCCATGGTACCCATCGCAAGACCAGCACCGTTTACCATACAACCAATCTCACCATCAAGAGCAACATAGCTTAGACCATAGTGGCTAGCCTCTACTTCATCAGGATCCTCTTCGCTTAGGTCTCTCATCGCTGCAATCTCTGGCTGTCTTCCAAGAGCCGAGTTATCAAAGCCCATTTTACCATCAAGTGCCAAGAATTCACCCTCACCTGTTCGTACGAGTGGGTTGATCTCAATAAGCTCTGCATCATTTTCCATATAGAGTTGGAAGAGTTTTTGAGCAAATGTAATGATGTTCTTTTGCTCTTTTTTATCGGTAATTCCTAGACCAAATGCAAGCTCACGTCCGTGAAAACCTTGGAAACCAATGGCAGGATCAACAGGAATTGTTACAATTTTTTCAGGTGTTTTTTCAGCAACATCTTCAATATTCATACCACCTTCAGTTGAAGCCATGATCAAAGGCATCTCAAGCTTTCTATCTAAAACAACAGAGAGATAGAGTTCATCTTGAATATCAGCACCATCTTCGATGTAGAGCTTTTGTACGAGTTTACCCTCTGGCCCTGTCTGGTGTGTTACGAGTGTCATACCTAAGATCTCATTTGAGAGTTGCTCTACCTCTTCAAGTGACTTAGCAAGTTTTACACCGCCACCAAGTCCTCGTCCACCTGCGTGGATTTGTGCTTTTACAACCCAGATTGGTCCACCTAGAGTCTCAGCTGCAACGACTGCATCTTTAACGCTTTCTGCCATAATACCTTTTGGTGTCGGTACACCATACTTAGCAAAAATCTGTTTTGCCTGATATTCATGAATATTCACTTTGCATTCCTTTTTCAAAATTGATTGCTATTATTATATTGAAACTAAAAAGTGACTCTAATTAATCCAGTGTAATTAGAAATATAATTTGCTTATATGTAAATTTTTTACACACATTTTTCAATTGCTTTGGATTTTTGTTTGATCAAATTGATCATAAGATAAAAAAAATGCTACTAATTTATGCAAATTACCCTTTTGAAAGTTTAACCCAAAAGATGCAATAGAGATTAGGTAACTATTAATGAAGAGCTTTAACTCTATGTTTCCAATCAGGCATATATTGAGCAATAAAGTCATAAAAATCTCTACTGTGATTGGGGTGAATTAAGTGAACTAACTCATGAAAAACAACATACTCAAGTGATTCAATAGGTTTTTTGAGCAGTTCAACATTGAGATTAATATAGCCTTTGCTGTGGTTACAGCTCCCCCAACGTGTTTTCATTTTTTTGATGCGTATCTTATGGATAGGACGATTGACGATGGGATGATATTTGGCAACAGCTTTTTCAAAATATATTTTGGCTTGCTCATAGTACCACTGCTCAATCAGTTGTTGTTTATGCTCTTTTGAGTTGGGGTTTGGGGTATAGAGTTTTAGTTGTTTAGCATCAATTTGAATATGAGAATAAGGGGCATGGTGCAATTGCAGTTGATAACACTTGCCTAAAAAGTAAAACTCTTCTCCATCGCTATACTCTAAATCTTGGGAGCTCTGAAGCTTCAAGGATTTGAACTGTTTTTTAATCCAGTTCTCTTTTTGTTTCAAAAGGTTGTCAATGGTTTTTGGTGTGGTTTGATGAGGTGCAGATATGACTATATTCGCAGGAGGTTTGATGCGAATATAGATATGTTTGATATTTTTTTTGATGATTTTAATTTGATACACACTAGCGTACCACTATAGAGACATTTTGTCTACTACGCTTGACAAGCTGAAAGAGCTTTTTGGCATTAGAAGGGTGCAGACGTACACATCCATGCGAGGCTTTGCGTCCTAGCCGAGAGATAGAGTTGGTGCCGTGGATGGCATAACCACCCTTGAAAAAGATAGAGTGGGGCATAGGGGCATTATCGTACTTTTTGGAGTAGTGCATCTTTTTGAGCACTTGTGGGCGGTAATATCCACGAGGGGTAGGATATTTCCATGTACCCGTTGAGACTTTCCATCGATAGTAGCGTTTGCCATTGGCATAGACACTCATACGTTGAGAAGCAAGATCAACTTTGACCTTAATAGCTGCTCCATAGGGGATAGAAAGCTCTTGATTAAGTGAACGTCTTTCCTCAAACTCCTCTTTATTAATCTCTTTAAGTTGATTTTCATCACTTAGTTTTAATACACCATTTTCAAGAATATAGTATTGATTTTGATCTACTTGTGTTTGAGTACGTGAAGGGGGTTGTTTATTGATATAGTGAATGGTTGAATCATTCCTTCGTGTAGGTTGATGGCTGACATAGCGAACATTAGAGCCCCTATACTCATCATCCTCAATAGCTTCTACATACTCTACGACTTCGTGTTCTTCGATTAGCTCACCTTGATTAACCTCTTCTAAATAGGCTCTCTCATCATATACATAGATATTAGCCGTTAGTTGTGTCAACAATAGTGTCAAAAAAATAATAGATTGTTTCAACATAGATTACCTGCTCCTTTTTAAATTATTATACTAAATTTTCCAAAACTTCTTCAATGGTTTTGAACTTAAAATCAAATCCAGCTTCAACTAATCGCGTCGGTATGACTTTTTGTCCATCCGTTAGTACCGTTGCTCCCTCTCCGTAGATCATCTTCATTGCAAACTCAGGCACAGGGAATAGAGTAGGGCGAGTGAGAGCTTTGCCCAGTGCTTTGGTAAGCCCTAGATTGGTAGTAGGGTTAGGGGTGGTAAGATTAAAAGTACCTTCAAGCTCTAACTCTATAATAAACTTATAAGCTCTTGCCAAATCTTCGATATGAATATAGCTAAAGTGCTGAGCACCGCTACCAATCTTCCCACCAACTCCCAGTTTAAACGGAAGCAGCATCTTCGAGAGTGCTCCTCCACCTTGCCCCAAAACCACACCAAATCGAAAAATTGCCACTTTCCCCATCGATTTTTTCGCCTGAGCTTCCCAGTTTTGACAAAGATTACTCAAAAAATCATCGGCATAGGCTTTACTTTCTTCATCATGCTCATGTTGAGTATCGTAAATTCCAATAGCAGATGTGGAGATAAGCATGGGTTTAGATGAGGAAGCGTTAATAGCATCACTAATAGCACCTGTTGAATCAATACGACTAGAGTAGAGCAGCTCTTTATAGCTTTGACTCCAACGATGGATAATATTAGCCCCCGCTAAATTGATAACCACATCAGCATCTTCTATCTTTTGAAGAAGTGTCTCTTTATCGTTTAGTTCATCTCTTTTTATAGTATCAAATGCATAGTTGTCTTTGAGATACTCTTGAAGGTAGCTCCCTACAAATCCACTTGCTCCACTTATGACTATCTTTTTCATCTGCTTCTCCTTTATTGCATCTGTTCTTCTATCTTGCGAGCCAGTTGATTGGGCAGTATCCCCAATGACTCCTCTACAAGCGTAGTGTTTCCATGGGTGATAAACTCATCTCCATACTCAAAGGTTACGACCTCTACCCCTTTGATACGATGCTCATTTATCGCTTCTAAAATGGCTGAACCTACACCGCCTATCTTGGCAGAGTCACTAAAGATAAACCATCTTTTATGCTCTTGGCTAAGCTCTTTAAGCAGTTCAATATCCAGTGGCTTGACAAAGCGTAGATCAACCACAGTGGGCTTAAATTTAAGGTGTCTTGCTGTATTGATGGCACGTCCTACTCCATTACCATACCCTATCAAGGCAATATCTTGATTACCCTCTTGGATAATCTCGCCACGTCCCAACTCAAAAGGCTTCTCATCCCGATTGCTTGCAAGAAATGCTCCTCTAGGGTAGCGAATGGCACAAGGGTGATTGTATTTCACAGCAAACTCCATTGCCAAATTGAAGGTATTCTCATTGTAAGGAGCTAATAGAGTTATATTGGGAATAGCCCGAAGATAGGAGATATCAAAAGTCCCTTGATGGGTTTCTCCATCTTCGCCTACAATGCCTGCTCGATCAATGGCAAAGACTACACCAATATCCATTAAACAGACATCGTGAATGATCTGATCGTATCCTCGTTGCAAAAAGGTGGAATAGAGGGCACAAAAGGGTTTAAATCCCTCTTTTGCTAAAGCTCCTACAGAGGTGACGGCGTGCTGTTCGGCAATGGCAACATCCCAAAAACGCTGAGGGAAAGCTTCCATAGGGATATTCATCCCCGTTCCACTTGGCATTGCTGCGGTGACACCTACAATCTTCTCATTTTCTTTGGCAAGTGCCAAAAGTTTGTTTCCAAAGATAGCAGTAGCCGAAGGTTTAGAGGATTTTTTGAGGCTCTTACCGCTTTTTTGATCAAAAGGGCTTACTCCATGCCAGTGCTCTTTTTGCCCTTGGGCGATCTCATACCCTTTGCCTTTAGTGGTTTGGGTATGGACAATCACAGGCTTTTTGAGATTTTTGGCAATGCTTAATGCTTTGATCATCGCTTCAAAATCATGCCCATCCACTGGACCAATATACTCAATGCCCAGCTCTTCAAAGAGGATACCAGGGGTGATAAGCTTAAAAGACTCCTCAAAGCGTTTTGCCATATAGGTAGCACCCTCAGGAAGATGCTCTAGTATCTTTTCGGTTTTCTTTTTGAGCTTTTGATAAAAGGGACTTGCCATATGTTGTGAGAGGTATTTACTCACAGCACCAATGGGTTTGGCAATACTCATCTCATTATCATTAAGAATAATAATAGCAGGGTATTTACGATCCCCTAATTCATTAAGAGCCTCATAGACCATCCCCGCACTCATTGATCCATCACCAATTAGAGCAACAGGAACACGCTCCTCCTCTTCGCCTTTTAATCGTATCGCTTTGGCAGCCCCTACCGCCAAAGAGATAGAGGTAGAGCTGTGCCCCGATACATAGTAGTCATGTGCTGACTCTTTGGGTTTGGTATAGCCACTGAGTCCGCCAAATTGACGCAGGGTATCAAACTCTTCCCATCGATCTGTAAGGAGTTTGTGAGCATAGGATTGGTGAGATACATCAAAGATAAAAGGATCTTTACTTGAATCAAACAGGTGATGCATCGCTACAATGAGATCGGTTGCTCCCAAAGTAGAGCTTAGATGCCCTCCATTTTGACTGACAGTTTGGAGTATCTTCTCTCGTATTTCTTGGGCTAACTGTTTTAGTTGCTCTATTGTATAATCTCTTATATTCATACCAATTGACTCTCTAATATCTTTTTCTTTATTTTCTATAATATTTTAGCTAAATATTGGTTTATGGTTGGTTTTTTTGACTATTTTCTTCAATTTTGTAGATAAGATGTGAAGATAGAGGGTAAGGATTAGACTACCTCTCCCTCAAATATTTAAAAAGCGTAAGATAGACCTACCGAGATAAGGGGGTAGATGGTGTAGTCTTTGGTAACATTTAAAAGCTCTTGTTGCTCTTGGGCAATATCTTGTTGAAGCTTGTCACAATCAACTGCCCCACACTGGGCACTAAGCTCAACACTTGGTGCACCATGATAGAGAACCCCCACATCAATGCTAAAGTTCCACTCTTTGGGCTTAGGGGTTCTACCCCAACCAATACCCACATAGGGAGAAAGCGTATCAAACTCCATCAATCCATTAATGCTTGTAACTTGCTCTGTTGTATAGTAGTTGCCTGCAATCTCATAGAGACTATCCGTTGTCAAGGCTTTGAGTTTATACTCATTGGCATTATAATACGCTCCTGCACTGACTCTAAAGGCACTCTCCAATGGATAATAATCAATCAATAACCCAGCAGTTACAAGTGTAAGGTCGTAGTCGTAGTTGATTCCACTCTCCACATCATTCTCACTGTAAGAAGCCCCATTAATATTAAGACGCAAGGCAAAAGAGTCATTAATAGGTTTGATGAGGTCTAATCCAATCCCCAAGGTACTAAGCTTTAACCCCACGCCGTAGTTGGTATTGGTTTGTGCCATCACGGTGGTGCTAAGTGTGGCAATAGTAAGCAATGAGAGTAAAAACTTTTTAAACATAACAATTTTCCTTTAGCAAATTTCAAATATTTAAAATTATACTCAAATTCGTGTAAAGTTTTGGTGTACTGTATGGCGAGTGTTTTGTTGTTTTTTCTTTTTTGTCTCTACTTCATAAAATATTTTTATTTATATAAGCAAAAAATAATAAACTTTTGGATATACTTATCGACCTTGATGGAATTTTTCTGTTAAAAGGACTGCGCGAAGAGCTTTTGCGTAATGGGCACTGATTACTCAAGAGTTGGATTGTGTTTACTTCACCAATCCACGCAACAAAAAGTGTAAAAAGATTTTAGGAGATAACCATGAAGGTTAGACCATCGGTTAAGAAGATGTGTGATGACTGTAAAGTGATCAAACGAAAAGGTATCGTCCGCGTGATTTGTAAAAATCCAAAACATAAACAGAGACAAGGATAATTATGGCTCGTATAGCAGGTGTTGATTTACCAAAGAAAAAGAGAATGGAGTATGCTTTAACTTATATTTTCGGTATAGGTCTAAAGACATCAAGAGATATTCTTACTAAAACAGGAATCGATTTCAATAAGAGAGTTTTTGAACTTAGCGATGCAGAAGCAGCACAAATTCGTAACGAGATCACTGAAAGCGTTATGGTAGAGGGTGATCTTCGTAAAAAAGTTGCTATGGATATCAAAGCATTAATGGATTTAGGTAACTACAGAGGATTAAGACATAGACGTGGTCTTCCTGTAAGAGGTCAAAAGACTAAAACAAATGCAAGAACTCGTAAGGGTAAAAGAAAAACTGTTGGTGCAGCATAAAAGTAAGGGTGTAATAGATGGCTAAGAAAAAAGCAAAAAAAAGTATTGCTAAGGGTATTGTATACGTAGCGGCAACATTTAACAACACAGTAATTACTGTTACTGATGAGATGGGGAATGTAATCTCTTGGAGTTCTGCAGGTGCATTAGGGTTTAAAGGTAGTAAAAAATCTACTCCATACGCTGCTCAGCAAGCTGTTGATGATGCTTTGAACAAAGCAAAAGACAATGGTGTAAAAGAGGTTGGAATTAAAGTACAAGGACCAGGTTCTGGTAGAGATACAGCTGTAAAAGCAATTGGTGCAACAGAGGGAATCCGTGTTACATCTTTAAAAGATATCACACCACTACCACACAATGGTTGTAGACCACCTAAAAAACGTAGAGTATAATAAAGAAGCGTATAATTTACCACTAGCGGTAAGATATATAAAGTTGTGCATTGTAACTCAATGCTATTGAAATTTGTTTAAGTAATAAAGGTATTATAGATGGCAAGATATAGAGGTCCAGTTGAGAAACTAGAGCGAAGACTTGGAGTTGATCTTGGTTTAAAGGGTGAAAGAAGACTTGCAGGTAAAAGTGCAATGGAAAAACGTCCTTACGCACCAGGACAACACGGACAAAGAAGAACAAAGATTAGTGAATACGGTCTTCAGTTAAGAGAGAAGCAAAAAGCTAAATTTATGTACGGTGTAAGTGAAAAGCAATTCCGTGCACTGTTTAAAGAGGCAAATGCTAAAGAGGGTAACACAGGTAACAACTTAGTTGAGTTACTTGAGAGAAGATTAGACAACGTTGTTTATAGAATGGGATTTGCTACAACAAGAGCATCTGCTAGACAATTTGTAAACCACGGACACGTTTTAGTTGATGGTAAGAGAGTTGATATTCCATCATTTAGAGTAAAAGCGGGTCAAAAGATCGAGATCAAAGAGAAATCAAAAGCTAACCCACAAGTAGTAAGATCTTTAGAGCTTACAAACCAAACGGGTATGGTAGAGTGGGTTGATGTAGATAAAGATAAAGTATTTGGAATCTACACAAGAGTACCACAAAGAGACGAAGTTTCTATTCCTGTTGAAGAGCGTTTAATCGTTGAGCTTTACTCGAAATAATATTTATTAAGGCTGGTTATGAGAAAAATTAAACTTGCACCATTTATGCCAACAGAGGTTGAAGTTAATGAGAGTAGTAATAGTAAAGCAGAGATTATAGCTTATCCATTTGAGAGTGGATACGCTATTACTCTTGCACACCCACTACGAAGATTAATTTTAAGTAGTTCAATTGGGTATGCACCAATATCTGTTAAAATTGAGGGTGCTTCCCATGAGTTTGACAGTATTCGAGGGATGCATGAAGATGTTGCTGTTTTCATCATCAACCTCAAAAATATCCGATTTAAAATTAAAGAGGATATCGATAGAGTAGAGGTTAGCTACTCTTTCGAAGGGCATAAAGATATCGTAGCAGCTGATCTAAATAATGATATGGTTGAAGTTGTCAACCCTGAAGCTCACTTGGCAACACTGAATGAAGATGCACAGATCAACTTTACATTAGTGATTGCTAAAGGAATTGGATATGTTCCTACAGAAGATTTACGGGATGATGTTGAAGAGGGTTCTATTGCTCTTGATGCATTCTTTACACCTGTAAAAAAAGCCAATTATAAAATTGAGCCAATGCTTGTAGAGGACAACCCTAACTATGAGAAGATTATTTTTGATATTGAGACAGATGGTCAAATCTCTGCTGTAGAGGCGTTTACAAACTCTTTAGAGGTTATGAATAAGCAACTTTCAGTATTTAATGGCGTACTCGATGTGGATATTGCTTCTGTACAGTCTAAAAAGAGCAGTGATGAAGGTGAGCTTAAAAACTTCCTAAAAAGCATTGATTCTCTAGGATTGAGTGCAAGATCATTCAACTCTTTGGATAGAGCCAACATCAAGTACCTTGGTGAATTGGTATTGATGGATGATAATGAGATTAAAAATATTAAAAATTTAGGTAAGAAGTCTCTCGATGAGATCACTGATTGTTTGATTAGTCAAGGTTTTGGTCCCGACTTTGAGCTTAGTGAATCATTAAGAGTGACATTGACAAAAAAATTTGAACAATTAAAAACAACAAAGGATTAAACCATGAGACATAAGCATGGATACCGTAAACTTAGCCGTACATCGGCACATAGAGCGGCACTTTTGAAAAACCTTTCGATTGCTCTTACAACAAGTGAAAGAATCGAAACAACTTTACCAAAAGCAAAAGAGCTCAGAAGTTATTATGAGAAGCTTGTAACAAAAGCAACTGCAAATGACTCTAATGCTCACAGAGCAGTATTTGCACTGCTTCAAGATAAAGAAGCAACCAAAAAGATCATGAATGAGATCGCACCACGATACACGGATCGTAAAGGTGGATATACAAGAATCATCAAAACTCGTATGAGAAAAGGTGATGCAGCACCAATGGCTATTATCGAATTGGTATAAGCCACAACTTGGAAGTGAGGTTCACCCTCACCGACAATAACTTCTCTTTATAAATTCCCATTTATTTACTAAAATTCAATAACTTTTTATAATATGTCTAATATAACGCATATCTAAGCTTTTAAAATAAAATCTAAATCAAATACAAATCCTATAATTAAAACTATGATAAAATAGAGCCAATTAAATCTGTGTGACATGGTCACACTTACGGATGCAAGGATATTGTGAAACTGTAGGTGCGACCATGTCGCACGATAAATGATAAAAAAGGGTGAAGATGAAGATAGTTTCAGATGATGCGTTGTTGTTGGATGAGTTGTATGTAGAGCTAAAAAAAGAGCATATCAAAGCTACCAAAGAGACCAAGCCCGTTAAAGGGGCGATGAGTGGAGCTGAAGTTGCTGCTGCGGTTGCAATTATTGGAATGGGTGCTGAAGTAATTGAGAAGCTAATTAATCTCTATACGATGTATATAAATGCAAGTCGAATCAATTACATTCATGTGAAATATAAAGATGGTCGGGAAGAGCAATATAATAACTTAGACAATAATGAGTTTGAAGAGATTAAGAAGCAACTTCGCCTAGATACTGATAACATTGAGTATACGAAAATGGGTAAACATTAATATACAATGAAAAAATTGGCGTTTGTTTGTACAGGAATAGCTCATGATTTGAAGCTTTTGCCTCAAAGTAAAGCAAAAGTAGCGACGCTATTAAGAAGTTGCGGTTGGCAAGTAGAAACTGCACGACTACACTCTTTAGCTACTCTCAATAAATCTTTGAAAGAATTTCAAGATGAGGATGTTGAGGAGTTTATCTTCTATTTTATTGGACATGGCGTTAAAACAAATGTAGAAGCTACCTTGAAACTAATACTCGATGAAGACGATAAGACTTCAATAAATGATATATTAGAATCAATTTTTGATAAATTTACTTCATTACCTAGAAAGCAAGTTATTATTATTGATGCTTGTCATAGTGGCAATTTTCATGGTCTTGATAATGACTATAGAAGTGTGGAATTTTTAACCTCTTCTAAAAAAGAGCAAAGGAGCTATGAAGATGATACGCTAGAGTGTACTCTCTTTTCACACTATTTTTGCCAAATAGTAGAAAAAACTCAAAACCCAATTGTACTTAATGAGATTGGTAACAAAATTGAACAAGAGATAAGAGCAAACCATAACTCTAAATATTGGCAAACACCGCAATATAAACTCGATGGAAACCATCAAATCTTTTTTGAAACACCCTTAAGCCAAGAATTTCAAAAAATAGACCACCAACATCAATCTACAATTGATTTAATCACTCAAAAAGGCATTACATTAATTCAACTTGCTATGCTTTCAAGTGAGTATATTCAAAATGATAAAATTATCGAAAAACTAAACCAACAAACATCTATTGAAGATATGGTAAGTTACTTAACAGAACAAAAGGAGTTTGAAGCGATAGAAGAGGCAATTAGGCAAGAGAGACCAATTAAACCACCGCAACTATCGGTTGATGAACCAAAGCCAAGGGTAATTGTTATTTTGCGTAGTGTTGCTACCCAAGAGGTGGAGGCAAATTTTATTGCTATTGGCTTTAGGTTTCGTGCTAATGGTGAAGATGACAGCAAAAAAACGTATGATTTGAATAGCCAAGAGGATACATCAGCTCTAAAAGCAAAAATCGCTTCGTATGTTGAACACTTTGAGGACAAAGAGATTGATTTGATAGTCGATGCTTCGCTGATGAATCATAATTTCAAATCGTGGCAATTGAGTAAAAAAACTTTGATAGGTTGTGGTAGTGTCAATATTGGAGCATCGCAACGTTATGAATTGGGCAAAATGGATGGGGTTGTAGAGTACTTTGAGGAGTTGTGGAGGAGTAGAGTTGAGAGTAGATATACTTACAGTACAAAATCATCACTTTTTCCTATCGATAGTTGCCAAGAGCGTAACCGTGTACACCCCAATCTTGAATATGCAGGGATTCAATCAACTTGTAAACTTAAAAGTAGTGATTTTGAAGAGCTTTTTGCCGATACGTTGCTAGGTGTCAATATGGTGATGCTCTGGACGACAGATGAGAGTGGTGCTAACTTTGAGGAGTTTGGAGAAAGTAGATTAGAAGAGCTTAAAGAGCAATTTACTACAAGTGATAACTGTGCTATTTCACCTCTAAATTTGATGTGGGATGACCCAAGACGGTATTATTATCCGCATAAGGTAAATGTGTGACACGGTCACACCTACGGATGCAAGGGATGTTTGGGAGCTGTAGGTGCGACCATGTCGCACAAAAATATAAAGGAGCAAAAAATGGAGCAGAAGTTAGATGAAGCGATGGAGCATATCAAGCAAAGACTACTCACTAATGGTGAGAGTGAATACAAAGATATAAACGAACTCTTGGAGAAAATCCCCACACCACCGTGGCGAGATTATAATAATAGAGAAGAGAATATCAAATATAAGTACCCCAAAACAATAAAACACTAGATATAATACTCAGTATGAAAAGAGTAAAAATAGAACTAAGTAATGAGATAAGAAAAGAGCTAGAAGAGATTGTAAAAAAAGATGATAGATATAG
>Ga0193953_1000316_pt1 | contig 27302 bp, 32 predicted proteins | sample BB_4_MG_FD_140325 | JGI IMG/M metagenome (GOLD analysis project Ga0193953, IMG submission 140325) | Microbial mat bacterial communities from the Broadkill River, Lewes, Delaware, United States - BB_4_MG | ecosystem: Environmental > Aquatic > Freshwater > River > Microbial mats | place: USA...
AACAATATGAAAATAATGCACTAAATATACTATTAGTTATTTCATAAAATTAAAGAAAAATATATTCAATAGAATATACATTATGTTAACCAATATGTATATAACCACAATCAAAACTAATATTGTCTCTTCTATTAATTAAAAAATATACTATAATTTCAAAAAAAATAGACATAAGGTAAAATGTATTTATGATTAAAGTGGCAATAATTGGAGCTGGCTATGGTGGTTTAAGAGCTATTGAAAACCTAGTAAACAATGAAAAAATATCACTCTATTTATTTGATGAAAACTCTTATCACTACTTGCAAACTGAAGCTTATGGATATATTGCAGGTAGATTTGATCTACATGATGTTGCACTTGACCTTAAAAATTGGTGTCATGGATTTAAACACCCTATTACATTTATTCAGCAAAAAGTTAACTATATTGATTCAAAAAATAACTTAATAAAAACAGACTTTGATAGCTATGAATATGACTACCTTATAATATCAACTGGTGCACGTACTAATTTTTTCAAATTTATAGACGGAATGGATAAATATGGATTTGGTGTAAAAAAGCTATTTAGATGCCATAGTTTTCGTACATCTTTTGAGCATTTACTTTATGAAAAACTTGAAAATAGCAATATTCAAGGTAAAACGATTAACTTGGCTATTGGCGGTGCTGGTCTAAGTGGTGTTGAAATAGCTGCTGAAATGGGTAATGTTATTAAAAGGCAAAGTAAGAGCATAGGTGAATCTGCAAAAGAGATAAAAATATACTTAATAGATGCAAGTGATACAATACTACCAGGAATGAGTAAGTACATAATCAAAAATACTAAAAAAAGGCTTGAGAGTCTTGGAATAAAAATCATGACAAAATCATTTATAAAGCGCGTAGATATGGATACGATCTATTTTAATGATGATTCAATCTTAAACTATACATTTATGATTTTTACAGGTGGAATTCTTGCAAATAATATAAACTCAGACCTAGAGATAAGCTTAAATAAAACAAAACAATATATTTGTGATAGTACATTACGTATTCATACTAATATATTTACCATAGGAGATTGTAGTGAAATTAAAGATAAAAATAACAATACCCTGCCCCCTACTGCACAAATAGCTGAAAAAAGTGCTGAATATGCAGCTAAATCAATAGAGCAACTTATTCAAAAAGAAAGTATTAAACCTTTTGTAGGAAAAGTTGATGGAGTATTTGTAGCTCTTGGAGGTCATTATGCTGTTGGAGAGCTGTTTTCAAAAATAAAAGTAAAAGGTTATTTGGCCTATTTACTAAAAAAAGTAATTACTAAAAGTTACTATATAGGTTTAAAACTTAGGTTAAATACAGGATTTAAAAAGAGAACTATATCGAATGGTGAAAAATATGACTAGAAAAGAAGAATTAATACTTGATATACAAAATCTTCTAAATAATTATGATGGCATAAATAATACAACAATCAATCCAAACTTACTCGAATTCATGGATGAGAACACGTTAATAAGTGTTATAGATAGCCTTTTAACACAAAAAGAAGCCTCCAAAGAGTTAGATATAGAATGGTTAGAGAAGTTTAAAAAATATAAAGAACATTAAAAAAACGTTATTAACAGTTACTACGATTCTTGTTTATTAACATTTATTGTGTATAATTAGACTTGAAACAAATTTTAATATAGGAATTGTTATGGCAAACATTGATTTAGTACAACTAACACAACAGACAAAAAAACTTACAGCTATGGTTGTAGAGGATGAAAAAGTTACAAATGAACTTTTAAGTTCTACTTTTAAAAACTTTTTTTCTAATGTAACTTCTTGTTTTGATGCAGAAGAAGCACTAGAAGCTTATGAAAAAGAGAAGCCGGATATAGTATTTGTTGATATCATTATGCCTGGTATGGACGGTATAGAGTTATCTAGAAGAATTCGTGAACAAAACTCAAACCAAATAATAATAGTAATTTCTGCAAGTAACGATATAGAAAAAATATCTGAGTCAATTGAAGTAGGCGTAAATAGTTTTGTTCAAAAACCTATAGACACTAAAAAAATAATTGAACTACTTGGTGGTATTACTTCTATGATCAATAAAAAACGTAAAGTAGAAACAAAAACTTTTTCAATCTCTTTACCTTTAGATTTATATGACCTAGTAAATGATAACGCAAAAGAGGAAAGTATCTCTAAAAATGCAGTTATAATTAGAGCTTTAAGAGATTTTTACGATAATAACTAATAAAATTCCGAAATTTTATATTATCTTAAGTAAAAGATATATATAATTTCGGCTCAACAACGAAATGGCCCCGTCGTCTAGCGGTTAGGATCCATGGTTTTCATCCATGTTACAGGAGTTCGATTCTCCTCGGGGTCACCACTTTCAAACAAAAAAACAATCAAAACAAAGAACTTTATTAGCTAAAACTTGTTAAAATTTCGAAAATAATTTTACAGGATTTTTAATGCTTAGATTTGCACCTAGTCCAACTGGTGATATGCACATTGGTGACCTAAGAGTTGCCCTGCTCAACTACATTGTTTCAATACAAAGAAAAGAAGATTTTCTTGTACGTATAGAAGATACAAATAAAGAAAAAAATATTGATGGTAAAGATCAGGAAATTCTTGATCTTTTAGACCTTTTTGGAATAAGTTATACGCAAACAATTTATCAAAGTCAACAATATAAATTCCATTCAGCAATGGCACTACAATTAATGCATGAAAAAAAAGCGTTTAGTTGTTTCTGCTCAAATGAGTGGATTGATAAAAAGCGTAAAGAAGCAAAAAATTCAAATAAGCACTATAGTTATGATGATGCATGTAAAAACCTACCTGCCGAACTTGTTATAGATAACACAAATCCTTTTAAAGTAAGAATAAATAGACCAGAAAAAGATATACTCATAAACGATAAAATAAAAGGTAAACAATCTTTCTTTCCTGATGATGTTGATAGTTTTGTGATTTTAAATCAAGATAAAACTTCTACTCATGATTTTGCAGTAGCTATAGACGATATGATTAGTGATATTAGTTTAATTATCAGGGATGAAAAATATATGAGTAGTGCACCTAAGCAAGACTATATTAGAAAGTCATTAGGATATGAAAAAGATGTTGAATATGCTCATATACCTTCTATAGTAGACGTAGAATCTACGAGTGTAAAGTCCCTTTTGGAGCAGGGTTTTTTACCACAATCTATTACTAATTACTTGCTTTTACTAGGAACTAATACTCCTACTAAGATATTTACACTTGAAGAAGCTGTTAAATTTATAGATATCAAAAATTTAGCACTCTCACCTACCACATTTAACATACATGAATTAAAAGAGATAAACCACCAACATTTAAAAAACTTAGATGCTAAAGAGTTATCTAGATATGTTGGTTTTGCAGATGCAGAAATTGGTGAATTAGCTCGTGTTTATTTAGAAGATGTTTCAACTACAAAAGAGTTAAAAAGTAAGATAGAAGCTATTTTTAATGCCAAAAATATACCACAAGAATTTAATGAAATTACAAATAAAATAATAAATATCATCAAAGATTCACCTCACTTTGAAAACTACAATGATTTCCATGCTTATGTTCTAAAAAAATCAAGCATAGATGAAAAAAAATTGTCAAATCTGATTTATTACCTTTTAACTGGAAATGAAAAAGGTCCAAAAATTGAAAAAGTATATAAGTACTTAAAAAACTATATAGGAGAAATTGTTAGATGAATGTAATAATCGATATTATTCAAGGTTTAGGTGGTATTTTAATAACATTAACGAATGTATATATATGGGTTGTAATCATTGCTGCTTTAATTAGCTTTGTGAACCCAGATCCATATAATCCTATTGTACAGTTTTTACATAGAGTAACTCAACCTGCTTATAAGATTGTAAGAAAAAATATAAAGACTGATTTTGGAGGAATTGATTTAGCACCACTAGTAATTATTATTGCACTTGAAGTTGTTATAGTAATTTTAAGTTCAGTCTTAAATTCTCTACATTAAACTATAGCTATTATTTATTTTTTTGGTATCTAACTAATGCTAATTTAGAGTTATTTTTAAATAACTCTAGATTTAGCTTATCTTCTTGTTCTTCGAATGATACTAAATAATATCTACTCCATTTACTACTCTCTCTAATAAGGGAGGAGAATCTATTATAATGCTCTAGTTCTTTGATTTTTAAAAACTTATTAGAATTTAACTTAAAGTTGTATTTTAGTTGAGAATCTTCTGTATACATATAAATTAGAAAATACTCATTTTTATTAAACCTTTGAGGATATACTTCATTTAAATATATACTTGAAAATATTCCAATTACTTTATCCCCACTTGTTAGCTTTACTCTTTTAAAACTTTGTGAACTTAATTGTTGTTCTTTGCTAAGATCAAAATGTGAAAACGCATTTTTACTAGAACATCCGTTTATAAATAAAAGTATTAATAAAATATATATAGTTTTCATGCTGAAATTATAACTTGTTAAACTTTTCTTTTGTATAATCACTTTAAATTTTAAGTAAAGATATAATATTGAATAAAAGATTAGCCGTAGCCTTTACAGGGCCTTCAAATAGTGGAAAAACAACACTAATATTAAAAGTTGCTAGAAAACTTATTTATGAGCATCAAAAAGAAGTTGCAATAATAAAACATGATCCTGGAGATAAAGCTAGGTTTGATGTTGAGGGAAAAGATAGCTATAAGTTCAGTGACACCGGAGCAGAAGTTATAGTAACCTCCCCTACTCGTACCACATACTTTTCCCATAGACAAAAAGAACTTGATGAGATGATCAGGTTGTTTGATAAGTTTGATATTTTACTTGTTGAGGGATTAAAAAACCTGCCATTACCAAGAATAGCAGTGTTTAGAGACTCTTTAGACAGTGACTATTTTCCATATATGGATGCACTGGCAGTAGATGACAGTATAGATCTAAGTTCTTACGACGTTCCAAAAAAAGTCTCAATGTTAGATCTAAACGACCCAGAAGATGTAATATCTTGGATACTTAAAAACTCAAAGGAAGTATAAATGACAGATATATTTGAAGCGATACAAAGAAGTGCAAAAAGAATCAAAAAAGCAATAGACACTAAAGATATAGGCTATTCAAACCAAGCAAATAGTTCAGGTGAAACTCAACTTCAACTTGACATTCAATGCGATATGATAATTGAAGAAGAACTCTCGCACGTTCCAACAGTTCATACTATAGCAAGTGAGGAGAAAGAACACCCAATGGAATTAAACACAAAAGGTAAATATTTTATTGCGTATGATCCACTAGATGGATCATCATTAATCGATGTAAACCTAAGTGTTGGTACTATATATGGTATATATGAAGGTGCTTTTGGAGCTGAGAACATGGTTGCATCTTGTTATGTGGTTCATGGACCAAGAGTTGAGATGGTATTTGCTCATAACAAAGTTAAACTTCACCTACTTCAAGAGGAAAACTGGGAGTTTGTAAAAGAGATTCGCATGAGTGAAAAAGGTAAACTAAATGCACCAGGTGGGACTCAACAAAACTGGGCGCCATACCATAAAGAGCTTGTAGATAGTTTCTTCAAAGAGGGTTACCGTCTTCGATATTCAGGTGGTATGGTGCCAGATCTTCACCAGATCTTACTAAAAGGTGGTGGTTTATTCTCTTACCCTTCAACAAGTGATAAACCAGATGGAAAACTACGTAGACTTTTTGAAGTTTTTCCATTTGCTTTTATATATAAACTTGCAGGTGGTGGTGCGATTGATGGTAAAAATGATCTGATGACATTACCTTATGCACATGTGCATGATACGTCTCCATGTTTTTTTGGCTCAAAAGAAGAAATTCAAAGAGTAAAAGAAGTTTATGAAAGAAATTAGTGCACAGGAGTTTGATAAATTTGAACTTCATTTAGAAGAGATGATAAAAAAACTTAAAGAGTGTCAACAAAGTAATAGCTTAGACTCTTGCAGCAAGTGTGAAAATTTTTTAAAGTGTGAACTTAGAGATGACTATATAAAATCTGTTTATAACAGTATGTCAAAAGGTGACACTGGTGGCTTTGAGTTTTAAAATCTTATATAAGATTTATTAGATAAAATAACAAAATTAAAATATTTGATAGGATAAAAATTGAGTAAATATATAACTACCCCAATCTACTATGTTAACGGTGAGGCACATATTGGTCATGCATACACAACTTTTATAGCTGATACTTTAGCTAGATACGAAAGACTTAAAGGTGAAAAAACTTACTTTTTAACTGGTACTGATGAACATGGTCAAAAAATAGAAGAATCTGCTCAAAAAAATAACAAGGATACTCAGGCTTTTGCTGATGAGATCAGTGCTACATTCAAAAATCTTTGGGATGAGTTTGAAATATCTTACGATAAATTTATCCGCACAACTGATGAAGAGCACAAAATAGGTGTTCAAAAAGCATTTGAAAAGATGTACGAAAAAGGTGATGTTTACAAAGATTTTTATGAGGGTCACTACTGTGTAAGCTGTGAGACTTTTTTTCCTGAAACTCAATTAGTAGATGGTGAATTTTGTCCGGATTGTGGGCGTACGACAAATGTTGTAAAAGAGGAAAGTTACTTTTTTAAACTATCAAATTATGAACAAAAACTTTTAGACTACTATGAAAATCATCCTGAATTTATAATGCCAAAGTCTCGTGCAAATGAAGTTATAAACTTTGTAAAAGGTGGACTGCGTGATCTTTCAGTAACTCGTACATCTTTTAGATGGGGTGTCCATATGCCTGAGTCAATCAATGATGACAAGCATGTTATGTATGTATGGCTTGATGCACTTTTAAACTATATTACAGCACTTGGATATGGTAAAAATGAAGAAAATATGGACTTTTGGCCCGCTTCTACTCAACTTGTAGGAAAAGATATTTTACGTTTCCATGCTATCTACTGGCCTGCTTTTTTAATGAGTCTTGATCTTCCTCTTCCAAAAACTATTGGAGCACACGGCTGGTGGACTCGTGATGGTGAAAAGATGAGTAAATCAAAAGGAAACGTAGTAGCACCTAAAGAGGTAGCTGATGCATACGGGTATGAAAATCTTAGATATTTTATGCTTCGTGAAGTTCCTTTTGGACAAGACGGTGACTTTTCTCAACGTGCTTTAATTGACAGAATGAACTCTGAGCTTAGTAACGATCTTGGAAATCTTCTTAACCGTATTATAGGTATGAGTGGAAAATACTCAGATTTTGAGATCGACAGCGTAGATGTAGAAAAGTACCACTCAAAAGAGTTAGCTCAAATGAATGAGGTACTGGATTCTCTTGATGGATATATAGAATCCTTACAAACTCATAGATATCTTGAAGAACTATGGAAGCTATTTGCAATTGGTAACAGTGCTATTACAGAGCATGAGCCATGGGCTAAGATGAAAGAGGACAGAAAAGATGAGGCACTAGCTACTGTTGCATTAGTTGCAAATATTCTTGCAAAAGCTGTAGTGATGCTTTCACCTGTTATGCCAAATACGGCTAAGAAAGTTGCAGATGCTCTTGAATTTGAAATCAACAATGACAGCTACAAAGGGCTTGTTTGCGATAAAAAGTTATTGAAATTATTTAATATCAAGAAAACTGACCCACTTTTTCCTCGTATAGAAGAGCCTTTAATGCCAGAAGCTCCTGCACAAGAACCAAATAAACCATCTAATGATGATGAACCAAAAGAAGAAATAGAAGAAGATAACCTAATAGAAATCGGTCAATTTTTTGAAACATCTTTAAAGGTAGGTACGGTAGTTGAGGGTGAAGCTGTACCTAAAAGCTCAAAACTTTTAAAACTACAAGTAGATCTAGGTGAAAGCAAACCAAGACAAATAATTGCAGGAATTAAAAAGAGTTATTCAGCTGAGGACTTAATAGGTACTCAAGTTTGTGTAGTTGCGAACCTAAAGCCTGCCAAACTTATGGGAATGTTATCAGAAGGTATGCTCTTAGCTGCAAAAGATGATGATGGATTATGTTTAATTCGCCCCGAAAAACCTAAAAAAGCCGGCACTCCTATTGGATGAGGCTTGAAAACCTACTAGCACTTACACATGCAAAACTAAATACTGAGCCGTGTGTAAGTAATTTTGAAAATATTATTTTTGATGTAAATAAAGTAAATCGCGGTGATCTATTTATTGCCAAGAATCAAGAAGATATCTCAGAGGCTGTAAAAAACGGCGCCTATGGGATATTTTATGATTCAAATATAGAAATACTAGACTCAGAGATAGCCTGGATTCAAACAGATAATCTAGAGGAAGCTTTAAAAAGACTACTGAGATTTAGACTTATAGAGAAAGAAGCTATAGCCTATGAGTGTAATGAGATTGTTTTAAAGCTTGCGAAACAGTTTAGCGTGGATCAGCACTGCATTGTTGTAAGTGGTGATACAGAACACCTATTTAAGACCTTATGGCATATACCTAACCGCTCTACCCTGCTTTTTTCTCCTTCACTCAATGATGAAAGAATTTTTGCAAACAAAAAAAATACACCAAGTACATCTTCTGAGCAAATAACTATAATGGAAAAAACTCTTTTTGAGACATCTTTTATATATGAAAACGTGTTTTATGAGAGACAAACTATATCGCCCTTTTTTGTCCCTTACTTAGAAGAACTTTTCAATATATTCAAAACACTAAAAGTTAACTACAAACTAAAGAAGTTTACACCTATAGAGCATTTTGAAGCGGTTTTTACAAATAAAAATTTTGAGATAAAAGAGTTTGGAACCAGTGATAAGGTTTTAATTTTTGAATCAAACACTGATTTGGTAAAAACAGAGATCGATTATTTGCAGCAAAATGCTACTTGGGCGAATATAATATATATAGTCCCTCAAAATGTAGACTTAGATGTTACAAATAATACATTTGTATATAGCAATGATGAAGAGATCTTAAATATATTAAAACAAAACCGATTTAACTTTGCATTTGTAGCCGGTGCTAATAAAAGCATACTTGAACAAAATGAACCTACACAAAGCGGTCAATTAACTTTAACATTTTAGGAGTAAGTTTATGAATAGAAGAGATTTTTTAACTACAACTAGTGTTGGGGTTGCAACTATTGCACTAAGTGGATGCAATGAGAATAACAGACAAGCCATAAATTATTCCAAGCATCCTAAAAAGAATGATGAACAAAGCAAACGCGTTAACATAAATAGAAATAAAAAAACAACTTTAAAACTAGCAACGAGTTGGCCTGCACATTTTCCAATAATAGGTACTGGAGTTGATAGCTTTGCAGAAAGAATTAAATCGATCAGTGGTGGAAGCTTAGAAATAAAAATCTATGCTAAAAATACACTTGTCCCTGCTCTTGCTGTTTTTGATGCAGCCTCAAGCGGGCAAATAGATGCATTTCATTCTGGACCTTACTACTGGAAAGGTAAAAATTCTGCATTTTCACTTTTTAGTGGAATACCTTTTGGCTTTACAGCTGAAGAAATAAATTCATGGATGTTATATGGTGGTGGACTAGAACTTTGGCGCGAACAATATGCAAAATATAACTTGCATCCCTTTTTAGGCGGAAATACGAACATACAAATGGGTGGATGGTATAGAAAACCAATAAACTCATTAGAAGATATGAATGGTCTAAAGATGAGAATTCCAGGCCTTGGTGGAGAAGTTTTTGCAAAAATGGGTGTTAATCCTATATTGTTGCCTGCAGGAGAGATATATACATCACTAGAACGTGGCGTTATAGATGCAACAGAATGGGTAGGACCTGCACTCGATATAAAAATGGGCTTTTATAAAGTAGCTCCGTATTATTATTCAGGTTGGCATGAACCAGGTTCTATTTTGGAGCTAACATTTAACAAACAGAGTTTTGATAAATTAGCCGATGAGCATAAGTCTATGATCGAAGTGGCTTCTAGTGAGTTGAACTCAAACATGACTCACGAATTTCATGCTAAAAATATAGTAGCCCTTGAAAAATTACGCACTATGGACATTAAGTTATCACAGTATCCGGACGATGTTATTGAAAAGAGTAAGGAATCCCTAAAAATTGTTTTAGAAGAATTCAGCTCTAAAAATAAAGATTTTGAAAGTGTACAAAAATCAATTCAAAAGTACTTGGCTTTATCAAAAGAGTGGAGCAAAGTAAGTTTAGGTTATTTTATTAACGAAAGATGATTGTTTTTTAGGTACAATTCCGGGATTTTTCTGGAGATATTATTTTGAAGACAATTTTTTTAATTTTTTTAATTTTTACTAACATATTTGCTATATCATTTAAAGGTAAAGTTATAGATTCTATAACCAAAGAACCAATTGTAAATGCAAAAATTAGTGACTCTAACCAAACATTAAGATCAAATACGTTTGGACATTTTGTTTTAGACAGTGAAGAAGAAAAAGGTTTTATTAAAGCTTATGGTTATAGACCGAAAAGTTTTAAACTATCAAATCTATCACAGATTATAGAAGTTACACCTATAAAAATTAGAGCCCTTTATTTAAACTTTTGGGGTGCAAAAGTAGATTCAAAAACTTTTGAAAAAGTTTTAAAAATTATTGATGAAACAGAGGTCAATTCTGTCGTAGTAGATATTAAAAGTGTTCTTGGACTTACATCTTACAAAACATCATATGAAAAAGCAAATTCTTACGGTGCTTGGCATAAAAGAAGCATAAAAAATATCCAAGAGTTTATGAACATACTTAAGTCTAAAAATGTTTATACTATTGCAAGATTAGCAACATTCAAAGATGATTTACAAGCTACTAATAACCCTGAGTATGCTATAAAAACAAAAGATGGTGAGATCTGGAGAAATCATGATGGTGTAGCATGGGTAGATCCATATGATAAAAGAAGTCATATATACACTATTGAGATCGCCAAAGATGTCGCTAGTATTGGGTTTGATGAAGTGAACTTTGATTTCATAAGATTTCCAGCTAGACGTGGTTTAGTTTTTTCAAAAAATAACACTCAGGAAAATCGTGAAAAAGCTATAGATGATTTTTTATCTTTAGCTCAAAATGAGTTAAGAAAATATGGTGTTTTTATATCTGTAGATACGTATGGATTAGTATGCTGGAATAAAACTGATACAGGGATTGGTCAAACTATAGAGGGTTTATCTAGAAATGCGGACTATATCTGTCCAATGCTTTATCCATCAGGCTTTAGTTCAAGTTACTTTAATGTAAAAAATCCTGCAGATTACCCCCATAAAGTTATCTATGAGAGTATAGATAATGTTGTAGATAAGATTGACCTAGCAAGACTAAGACCATGGCTTCAACACTTTCAAGATTATACCCAGACAAAGCGTTTGTATCTAAAAAAAGAGATCCAAGATCAGATCAGAGCATCCGATGAACATAATACAAATGGATGGATGATGTGGTCACCATCAAGTAGGTATAAACAAAAGTATTTTGAAGTTCCTACAATAAGTAAAATTGACTCTGAATAGACTTTTTATTTTTAGCTTCTGGTATATAACTGCTAACTAATTGATGGAACACCTTAGAGTGATTCATGTGTACGAGATGAGCAAGTTCATGCACAATAACGTAGTCTATTTGTTCAATTGGTGTGTTATATAGATATGTATTTATGGTTATTGCTCCATTTGAACTACAGCTACCCCATCTTCTTTTCATTTTTCTAAATTTTAAAGATGAATATTTTAAATCCATTTTACTTGAAAAATATTCCACTCTCTCTGTCAAAAATATTTTAGCTATTTTTTCATCTGCTATATTTTTATCAACATATACTTTATTCTTCAATTCATTAATCTTTTTAAGGATCCAATCTTCCCTGTCTGAAAGCAATCTATTTATATACATGTTTGATACGCAGGGTGTTTTTAATATTACTCCCTCTTTTGTTACATTAATATAACTATTTTTTAGTTTTGGCTTACATACATGTGTTATGTCTAAGCCATTAAAACTTATTTTATCTATATGTGATTGGATCACTTACTCCTGCTAGTTTAAAGCCATTTAGTCTTAACCTACAGCTATCACAAACACCACAGGCTTTATCTTCATCTTTGTAACAACTCCAAGTTAATTCAAGAGGTACATTTAATTCTAACGCCTTTTGTACTATTTGAGATTTTTTGAGTTTTACTAACGGCATATCTATATTTATACTCGTTTCATCTTTAGTACCAAGATTTATGCTCTCTTGCATGCTATTTATATAATCAAACCTACAATCAGGATAACCACTGCTATCTTCTTCCACAACACCAATGCTTATGACATTAGCCCCCTCTTTTTCAGCAATAGCGGCAGCCATACTCAAAAATATTCCATTTCTAAATGGTACATATGTAACAGGAACACCATCTTCTATTCCTGTTGTTGGAACATCTATACTCTTATCTGTCAATGCCGATGCTCCAAGTTGTTTGAAAAAGTCTAAATCTAATATATATTTTTCTTTTACATCTAATTTGTTACATATTTTATAGAAGCATTCCAACTCTTTTTTTTGAGTTCTTTGATCGTAGTTAAAATGTACAGCTATAATTTCATAGCCTTGAACTTTTTGCATATATGCACTTAGGGTAGAGTCCATCCCTCCACTCATAACACACACCGCTTTTTTATTTTCAAAATTTTTCATAAAAGAATTTTAACATATATTTTTAATCTATTTTAAATATAACTGCTTATATAATGAGAAGATACTAGAACAAAAGGATTCGCTATGGAAGTTACATCTTCAACTAATTCACAAATACAGATGCAAGAGGGAAAGGATCCTATAAAAAAGGCAACAGAAGTCCAAGGTCAGCAAGTTATGAAAGTTTTAGAAGGTTTAGAAGAACAATCTAAACAAACTCAACAAATGAATGCTCAAAAAACTGGAGTTGGCAACAACATTAATCTTCTTGGATAGGATTTTTTTTTCCTATCTGATATAATTCTGTTCATGATTGAATTAGAAAATAATACTTCTTTAAATATTGACGAAGACTTTTTAAATGAAATAGCTTCTTATGTTACAAAAAAATACATTGAACTTATCATCACAAATGAAACAGAGATTAGAAAAATAAATAAGCAGTACAGAAATATTGATAAAAGTACTGATGTGCTAAGTTTTCCATATGAAGATATGCCTATGGCACCACTTGGAAGTATAGTGATTTCAGATAAACATGTAATAGATAAGTCCAATGAATTTGGTCACAGTAAAGATGATGAGTTGGCTTTACTTTTTATACATGGTTTATTGCATCTTGTTGGTTACGATCATGAAGTAGATGATGGTGAGATGAGACTTAAAGAAGAAGAAATTATTAATAAATTCAAACTACCACAAAGCTTAATAATACGTACACAAGGATAATAATTGGATTTTGTAATATTCATAGTTGCTATGGCATCACTAATATATGGTGCTGACTTTATAATAAAAGAGTCAGAAAGAATTGCTCTTCACTTTAATATATCTCATTTCGTGATCGGCGCAACACTTGTTGCCTTCGGAACAAGCTTACCTGAAATGGCAGCATCTATGATGGCAGCAGGAGTTAACAAAAGCGATATGGCTGTAGCAAATGTCATAGGAAGTGTTATATTCAATATAACTTTAGTTCTTGGAGCAGTTTTTATTTTATCTAAACAGATGAAAACAGAACGCGATCTCTTTGCAAAAGACAGCGCATGGGTTATTGTACCTATTATAATATTTTTACTTATGTCACAAGATGGAGAGATAGGAAGAATAGATGGTGTGTTATATCTACTTGTAATGGTCTCATACCTTATATTTTTATTTACTTCATCTAAAGACGATTTAGAGGGAGAGATAGATGAGAGTTTAAAAGAGGCATTTAACTGGCCAAAGACTATAGCTCTTTTAGTATTAGGTTTTGCATTTACTATAGGTGGTGCAAATTTTGTAATAGAGAGTGGTGCCAATATAGCAAGGGATTTTGGTATAAGTGAATGGATTATAGGTATATTTTTAATCTCTTTAGGAACTAGTTTACCGGAACTCGTTGTATCTCTAGTTGCTCTTAAAAAAGGGTCTGCTGAAATGAGTATAGGAAATATTATAGGTTCTAATGTTGCTAACTTTTCTATGGTACTTGGTGCTGCATCACTGGTTAGCCCTTTAAATATAGACCTATCAGCAAATCAGTATGATATATTAGTAATGATTGGAGCATCATTGACATTGCTATTTATAATAGCTAATAAACTCTATAACAAAGCTGGCGGTATATTCTTACTTACTATTCTTGCCTTATTTATTCAAAACGCAGTTGTGTAATAACAAGTTTTTTAGTAAAATGCTCTTTAGAGCATTTCTTTATAAAATACAATTGTTTAATAACAACTGCATTTTATTTTTTTATATATCCCATTTCTAAAAGTTTATTATATATATTTGACACTATCTTACCTGCTGCTGCACCACCATGACCACCATGTTCAACCATAACCATAACTACATACTGAGGGTCCTTATAAGGACCATATGTAGTGAACCAAGCATGTGATCTTGTATAGTACTCCATCTCATGTTCTAACTCTCTTTCTTCAATATCCTGCAAAATTCCAACAACTTGAGCAGTACCAGTCTTTCCTGCAATTTTAACTTTAGAGCTTAAATATTGTGTTGCTGTACCTTTTGGATAGTTACAAACTTCATACATAGCTTTTTGAATGATTGGAATCTTTTTTAGTTCATCCTCATTTAAAACATCTTGAATTATTGGTTGAACTTCTTTATCTCCTATTTTTTTTGCTATTGTAGGAACTGGTAGTCTTGATGTCGCCATTAAAGCTGTAAACTGTGCCATTTGTATCGGTGTAACCAAAAAATCACCTTGACCAATAGAAGTATTAACTGTTTCTCCAATATACCAAGGACGATCAAACTTTTTTCGTTTCCATTCACGAGATGGAACTGTTCCTATAAACTCATTTGGAAGATCGATCCCAGTTTTTTTACCTAATCCATATCTTTTAAGTCCATCACTCATTCTTTTAATTCCTACAATAAGACTACCTTTGTAAAAATAATCATCGCAACTCTCACGAATAGCTTTTGTAATATTAGTAGTTCTATGTCCCTTTTTCTTCCAACACCTAAAAACCCTTTTACCCAGAGGCATAGAAGCACGACAATCAACTGTCCATTTTGGACTGATATCGTTTGTAATGTACACTAAACCTAAACCTGTTTTGACAGTAGAACCTGGTGGATATAAACCATGTGTAACCTTATTTGTAAACGGTTTATCAAGACTTGTAGATAATTTTTTCCACATCTTATGTGACACACCATTTACAAAAGTATTTAAATTATACTCAGGATAGCTACTTGCACTTAACACCCTACCCTCTACATCCATAACAACAACAGCACCTGCTTTTTTATTAAACATAGATGAAATATATTTTTGAAGTTCAATATCTATATTTAAGGTAAGCTTTCTATCTTCTTTTGCTTTTTCATATGAAATTTGTTGAATAACTTGATTATTTGCATTAACTTTGATTGTTTTGTTGCCTGCTTCACCCTGTAGATATGTGTTATAGTATCTTTCAATACCACTCTTACCAACATATCCAATTAGCTTTAGTAGGTCATCTTGCTTTACATCTTTAGAATTTGCACGAGATACATAGCCTATTAAATGAGCTCCTACTTCTCCATAAGGATAAAAACGTTTTGGAGCTGGTATAACATTTACATTTTTTCTTAAATTTAGTTTAGTATATACGGGCATTATTTCATTATAGGATATAAAGTTAACTACATCAATGAAGTCATGGTTATAATATGAATCTTCTTTTTTATATGCTTTTTTTATTTTTTCCCTATCTAAACTTGGCAACAATGTTGTTAAGTTATCTAATTCTTCTTCATATAACTCTTTATTCTTTTTTAGTGTTAAATGTGGTCTTAGTTGTATTTTAAATCCAAGTTTATTGATTGCAATGGGTCTATTTTTATTATCAGAAATTTCACCTCTTACTGGTGGTATACTTTCTGTTTTTATAGTATTACTTTGTGATAATTTTTCATAGTACGAATGGGATTCTACAGAAAGTACAAACACTCTAATGATCAAAGTGATCCACAGTAGAAAAAATATACTTAGAATAAATTTTATTTTCATAATATGCTCACAATCAAAAATTCAATTATAATATAGTAAATAACATAATAGTTTATAGATGGCATTGGCATTAAAAATATTGTTGATAAAATTGATGCAAATATATAAAATCCCAGGTAAGCAAGAAGAATTATGGATGCTTTTGTGCACACCTTGCAGTTAAGATTTTGTTCTATTTTTGGTAATATATATTTTAAAACTAATGCAAAATATATTATTGCAGAAAAAAGCAAGTACCCTTTTTCGCTCTCATATACCAAGATAGAAAATACAACAAGTATAATACTTAACAAATCTTCTCTTCTAAAAGCATCTATAAACAAGAAAAAAAGTACACCAAGAAACGGTGGTAAAAACAAATATATACTACTTAAGCTTTCATACAGCACAAAAAGTGCTACATAAACAAAAGGAGTTAAAGGTTTTTGACTAGAGATACTTCGTTGCATACTGGAAAATGTTTGCACTTAATACAATCTGCCCAAATTTTATGTTCAGGCAGAGACTCTTTAGGAATTTCAACAAAACCCAACTTTTCAAAAAACTCTTTTTTGTATGTAAGGCTTAAAACTTTTTGTAAACCAAGTTCCACCCCTTCTTGGATTACCTTGTTTATTAAACCACTACCAGCATTTTTTCCTCTGTAACCCTCTTTTATTATAAGTGAGCGGATCTCTGCTAAAGATGGTGAATGGATATGAAGTGCACAAAAGCCAATTAGTTGCTCATCGTCCATAACTAAAGTATATGAACGTATATTAGTGGCTATTTCATCATCTGTTCTATCTAGTATTATTCCAGACTCAACTTCTGGCAAGACAAGTTTTTGCATAGATTCTATATCGCTTAGTTTTGCTTTTTTATACTCAATCATTTTCTATAGAATCCCCAAGTATTTTATATAATAAGTTATTTACTTTTTGCAACCCTCTTTTTTTCGCACTAGAAACCATTAAGGCATTAGGAAATTCACGTCTTAACTTGTTTTGTTCCTTTTGGTTTAGTTTATCTATTTTTGTAAATATTTGAAGTATGTACTGACTCTCATTTGAATTCTCTATCAAAAACTCAGTTACAGATTTATCAATATCTAAATAAGGATGCCTACAATCAATCAAATGGATAAAAACTTTTATGTTTAAACGCTTTGCTATAAAGTCCGTTAAGTTTTTTTCCCAATCATTTTTAATACTTTTTGACACCTTAGCATAACCAAATCCAGGCAAGTCAACAAACTTTGCAATTCTTTTTTCATTAGTATCACGATCCATATATGTCACATCAAAATAGTTGATTAACCTTGTTTTCCCTGGTGATGATGATACTTTAGCTAAACCCTTATGATTTGTTAGAGCATTTAACAAAGAGCTTTTACCAACATTTGAACGAGCCATAAAAACGATCTCATCTTGAACTTCTGAATCTGGAACATCTTTTATATTTGGTGCAGATATAACGAACTTTGAATCTACTATATCAATCATTTTTCAGCTCCTTTCTCTTTTTCTTCAACATCAAAAATCATTATAACAGGCTTATTTGTATTGCTTTTAGCATTTGCCTTACCTTCAACTGTTTTGATAACTACTTCATCACCTATAATTTCATTTTTTTCACCAATTTGTCTTATATGTACATCATCATAGAAGTAGTACTCTTTAGAGGAAGGAATGTATATAACCTTTTGTGATTTACCATCATACTTATCTCCATCTTGAGTTGTTATACTAAACTTTACATTTCCATTTGCTACATATTTAGTTGGTTTATTGTCTTCATCCGTATAAACAGTTATTTTAGATGCATTTATCTCATCATTTTCTTTGACTATATTTACATTTCCAATAAATACTGAAATCCCTTTTTTTTGATCAGCTTCAAATGAGTTTGCTTTTATTTTTAATTCATCTGAGTTGATAGAAATAGTTATTATAATCATCAATAGTAGTTGCTTCATTGTTTATTCTCTTCTTTTAAATTGTATACCGCAGATATTTGTTTTGAATTTATAGTAGCTTTATTGTTGTTTATTGATACTTTTTGACCAATAATATAGTTTTTACCCATGTAAGCAGTATACTCTACATCTGTATATGCTATATCTTTTACTTTGTTGTATGTAAGTTTTTGTGAAAAAAAACTCAAACCATCATCTCTTTTTAATTGAACACTACCATTAAGATAGACAATATCATCTTTATATAGACCATTATTTGCCTTCATGTTTGTTTTAAATTCTTTAGAGTTATCTGTGTAATCAATATTTTCAACAATATATCTATCTAAATATCTCAAAGCATTTTCCCCGAGCATTTTAGTAATAAGTCCTTCTTTACTTAACTCAAACATAGAAAAATTTTTTAGACTAAACTGAGGTATCTCTTTATCATCAGTTTCTTTAAGGTTCATAGGTTCAAATAAAAAAAATATCATAGATAAACCTACAAAAACTATAGATAAAAATATATTTATATTCAAATCCAAAGTCCTAGAAACTCTTCATATTGATTATTGTCTTTTATCAATGTATCTATCATTTCACGGACAGCCCCATCACCACCTTTTTTGGTTAAAACAGTATCTACTATCTCTTTTATTTCATCAACACCATCATTTGGTGTAAAACTCCTGCCCACAAGTCGTAACATGTTATAGTCATTTAAATCATCACCTATTGCTGCTACTTCGTGTTTAAGTAGGTTTAATTCTGTCATTATATTTGAGAGAACTCTATCTTTATCTTTTACACCTTGGAAGAAGTGAGTAATTCCTAGTTCTAAAGCTCTTTTCTTTACCATAGGCGATGTTTTACCTGTAATAATAGCAACATTATTACCAATTTTAGACCATGAACTGATCCCCAAACCATCTTTAACATTAAAAGCCTTAGTTTCTTCTCCAGCTGATGTATATGTTAATTTACCATCACTTAAACAACCATCAACATCTAATACAATCAACTTAATCATAGCATATCTTTTGTGCTTGGTATGCCGATTCTATCATTTTTTTCTATAGCTCTGCGAATAGATACAGCCACAGCTTTAAATGCAGCTTCAATTATATGGTGCTTATTTTTACCACGTTTTTGAATTATATGAGCACTTATAGAAGCATTTAGTATGAATGCTCTGAAATACTCTTCAACAAGTTCTGTATCAAAATTTCCAACTTTTCCATATACATCTAAATCATAAACTAAAAAAGGCCTGTTACTAAGATCTAGATCACACTCAACACATGCTTCATCCATTACAACAGATGAATTTGAAAATCGCTCAATTCCCTTTGCAGGATAAAGAACTTCTGATAGAAGAGAGCCTATAACTATCCCTACATCCTCAACACTATGATGATCATCTATATGTGTATCACCTGTACACTTAACATCCAAATCTATTAAAGAGTGTTTAGCAAAACTCTCAAGCATATGATCTAAAAAGCCAACACCTGTATCTATTTTTGATTCTCCACTTCCATAAAGATTCAAAGATACGCTTATATCTGTTTCTTTTGTTTTTCTAGTTTTTGTAACCATTAATTATCCCTTACAATAAATGAACTGCTAAACTCTGAGGTATCTTTATAGTCTCTTGCTTCTTTTTCACTTCTAAAACCTTGTAACCATACTTTAAAACTTCTTGTAACACCATCATCCATATCTTTTATAACTGTTTTATATCCATCTAAACCATCATATTTTTGTTGTATTTTTAAAGCACCTTCAAATCTTGAAAACGACCCTAGTTGAATCGCATAATCTGCAGGGTGTGACTCGTGTGGAACTTTTCTTAATCTATGGGTAGGCTGTATTTTAGTTGTTCCTTTACTTTGGAAACCTAAGACTTCAAGCTTTACATTTGCAGTACCTTTTTTTACCATATCTATTTTGTGAGCAGCTGCATTGGATAAGTCTATAATTCTAGTACCAACAAACGGTCCTCTATCGTTAACTCTAACGACTGCTGAGCGTCCATTATCAATATTAGTAACTTTTACAATTGTATTCATTGGAAATGTTTTATGAGCAGCTGTCATGTCATGCATATTATATGTTTCACCGTTAGATGTTAATTTCCCATGAAAATTTGGACCATACCAACTAGCAATACCATCAAATCTATCACCCACTGTAACAACATTTGGGTAATACTTTATTCCACGGATCACATAAGGCCTCATAGTTGGATGTGAGTATGTTTTTTTATCAATTGTTTGAGAATAGTTAGAGCTATCACCACTATATGTTTGAGGTTTAGATATTGGTCTATAAACACCATTACCTCTTGTGCTACAACCAGAAAACAAAAGAATAGATACAGCTAAAAATAGATAAAAAACTCTATTCATAAACTTTTAACCTCTCACCAACTTTTATTAAACTGCTACGTAGTTTATTTTGTTGCTTTAGATTTTTTATGCTTACCTTATACGCTTTTGAAATCGATTCTAGCGTGTCACCCTTTTTAACTAAATAGTAATGTTTTGTATTTATCTTTTTAATTTTTGAATTTGCTTCTATGGGTACTACTAATTTTTGTTTTAGTTTTAAACGTGTATGCTTTAAGTTATTAAAATCCATGATAACTCTGTATGGAACACCGTACTTTTTTCCTATATATGATAAGTTATCCCCTTTTCTAACCACATGAACCTTATAAATATTTTTTACAGAATCTCTTTTATACTTTTGTTTAAAATCACTTATCTTTACATATGGTATGTATACCTCATAATCTTTTTTATAAGGTGGAACAAAATCATATTTTAGATGTCTATTTAATTTTTTCAAAGTTTTTAGTGGTAAGTTTATTGTTTTAGAAAACCTTTTTAATGATTCTCCGCTTGGAAGTTTAATTGTAGACATAGAAAATGCACTCGCACGATTAAGCAAATGAGCATATTCACTCTCTAATAAGAATTTATCATCATACCCTATTAAAGCAAGAGCTAGGATTTTCCTTATATATAGTCTACTCTCACGAGGCAGGTATCTTTTTTTAGGGTTTAAAAGGACACTTAACTCATCTGTTTGAGCTTTTTTTATAGCTTGATTTAGTCTACCACCTCCACAGTTATAGGCTATTGCAGCTAAATACCATTTTCCAAATCTTTTATGCAGGTGTGATAAAAACTTAGCTGCAGCTTTTGTGGATTTTATTGGATCACGTCTTTCGTCTACATACTCATCAATTTTTAATCCAAAACCTTTAGCAGTACGAGGCATAAACTGCCATAAACCAGCTGCTCTTTTCCTAGAATATGCTCTTGTAGAAAAATTAGATTCTGCCATTGCTAAATATAAAAACTCTGCAGGAATATTATATTGGGATAAAATCTTTTTAATCTCAGGAATATATATATAAGCATCATCCATAGCGTTAAAGAAATGTTTACTCTTATATATCTGACTATTTCTAGTGCGCATGTCATTTAGCGTTTTATCAAACAAAAAAGCAGCATCTATATCAAAAGAATTTAGTATTTTAACTTCTTCATTATGGTTAAAAGCGTAATTTAGGTTAGCAAACAAGGTAAAAGGTATTATTAATAGTAAAAAATATTTCAATTTAAGTAACTTTGTGTATAAAATAAAAGCTATATTTTATCCAAAATTAGTTAAAAAAAAGTTTTAAAGCATTTTGAGTAGTGATCTTTTTAATCTCATCTATATCTGTTTCTAGTAATTCAGCCATTTTATTTGCAACAAATGTTGTATATAAAGGCTCGTTTCTTTCCCCTCTATGCGGTGTTGGTGTCAAGTAAGGACCATCAGTTTCTATTAGAAGTTTTTCATATGGTATCTTTGGTAACACATTTACTAACTTCTTTGCGTTTTTAAATGTCAAAACTCCCCCTATCCCAAAATAAAAACCACTCTCGCTTAAACTCAGTAGTTGTTCATCAGCATTAAAACAATGTAATACACCACCAACTTCAGCAGAATCACTATGAAGTAAAATATCCTTAGCATCTATAGATGCATCTCGAATGTGTACAATAAGTGGTTTCTTATATTTTTTTGCAATATTTATCTGCTTAATAAAAACTTCTTTTTGTTTTTGTTTTTCAAGTTCTTTTTCTTCGTCACTACCCTCTAAACGAAAATAATCAAGTCCACACTCCCCTACTGCTACACATTTTTTATGATGAATATATTTTTCAAAATGTTCCTCACTAAAGCCATCTATATCATAAGGGTGTATCCCAGCAGCAAAATAAACGTCATCATAATTTTCAGCTATCTCAATTGCGCGATCTATTGTACTCGCATCGGCACCTGGGATTATAAATCGCTCTACATTTGCTTTTCTAGCCCTATCTAGTACCTTATCTAAGTCCTCACGGTATCTTTCATCATCTAAGTGTATATGTGTGTCAATTATCATTATTTTTTACTCTTTATTTTTTTAATATAAATTATGTTTTTTATCATCAAATAGATCAAAAAGATCGCTATAATAAGAGAAATTGTACCTAAGAATATATTAGAATGAACAAAAAAATTATAAGCTGCGATCAAAGATAAGATCGAAATTAAAAAACACATATTAACCTTCTAAAAGTTCTCTAGCAAACTTTTTAGCTTCCGGACTTATTTTATCACCACTTATAATTCTTGCTATTTCGTTAATTCTATTGTTAAAATCTAATTCTACAACTTTAGATTCATCATCTATTTTTTGAACTAAAAAGTGCTGATCACCCATGGATGTTAACTGTGGCTGATGTGATATTACAAAAATTTGAAAATGTTTTGATAGTTTTTTTAAAACTTTTGCAACACTCATTGATTCTTCACCACTTAAGTTTGCATCTATCTCATCAAGCATTAGTACACCGCCATTTTTATTCATATACTCAGATTTTATAGCTAATATGGCAAGTCTTAATCTGTTAAACTCACCAGTACTTATTTTATCTAATGAAGTATTATTGAGTACTATAGATATTTGGTCTTTACCAACTTCCGAGTTTTGGACTTCATGCAAAGAGATATTACAATCTCTTAAATACAATTCTTTTAAATATTTATTTAAATCATTTTCAAAATGTGGTAACTCTTTTTCTCTAAGTTCACTTAATTTATTTGCTAATATATTAACTTCATAATTTAAACTAAGTACCTTTGCTTGCAGTTCATCTTTTGTTATCTCTATATTTTCATATTTTTCTAGTTCAGTTTTTTTACTCTCTTTATATTTTATAGCTTCTTCTATAGAGCCATACCTTCTTTTTAATTCACTTAACTCTTCTAGTCTGTTTAAAACCTCTTCTACATCGATCTCATCTAGTGCTGAAAATTTTTCTTCTGCTCCATCAAGTGTAGCTCTTAACTCATTCATTGCATCACTAAAGAATGAACTATCAAGATCTAAAGCATCCAATGCCGAAAAAACGTTATGTTCGCTATTAAATATCTCATTTGCTGAAGATAGTGACTCTAAAACTTTTTCTTTTTTTGAAAGCTCTTTTTTAATCTCTAAAAGTTCTAGGTCTTCATCTTTTTTAGGGTTTATCTGTTCGATCTTTTCTATTTCAAACTTAGCAAATTCCTTTAGTTCAACTATTTTCTTTTCTTCATCTTCAATTTTATCAAGTTCAAATTTTAAACTTTTATGTTCTAAAAAAGATTCTTTGTACTTATTTTTTAGCTCAATTATTTTACTTGACTTTTTAGCTATTCTAGTATCTATTATATTTATTAAGTTTTCATTTTCAAAATCAGAATAATCTTTTAGGCTAAGATGCCGAAGATGTGCTGATGATATCTGTTGCATAGCTTTTTTTGAAACACTTTGATTATTAATAAAGTATCTTGATTTCTCTTTTTTTATGTGCTTAAAAATATTTATTTCATCGCTTTGAAGACCATATTTGTCCTCATCTATATCCCATGCAGTAGACGACTCGCATATATTTGCTTCACAACTAATATTTCCAAGTGATGATAATATGGAATTTATAAGGATTGACTTACCACTTCCACTAGGACCTGTAAAAACAACTAAGCCATTCGAAAGGCTTAACTCAACCTCTTTAAAACTCAAATAATCTTTTAAATAAAATCTTTCAATCATATTAGTAGTTAATCCCCCCAACTTAGCTTCTGTTTTAAAATTTCAAAATAATTAAAATCCTCTTTATGAATCAAATGTACTTTTTGAGATGCAAGTTTTATATCTATACTCTCACCTAGTCCAAGCTCTACAGTATCCTGACCATCAAAAATCACCAAAGCTATCTCACTTGATGTTTTCATCTCTATTGGATACTTTCCAGGTAAAACTACTGGTCTTTGAGTTAAAGAGTGTGGGCAAATTGGTGTAAGTGCAAAAACATTTGTCATAGGAAACATAACAGGACCACCAGCAGACAGGTTATAAGCAGTTGAACCCGTTGGTGTTGAAACAATAACTCCATCACCATAATATGTATTAAAAGGCTTTGAGTCAACCAGTGTTTCAATATGTATCATTTGAGGAACAGCTGATCTTGTTAGTACAACATCATTAAATGCATATCTTTTTTCTTCTGCCACACCTTTATTTAGAGTAGCTTCTAAAACAGCCCTTTCATCAATTCTATATCTGCCATTTATCATATCTTCAATAAACTTATCAAATGCATCTAAATTAACATCTGACAAAAATCCTAATCTTCCTGCATGTACACCGAGTATAGGTATCTCATAAGGCAATGACTTCCTCGCCGTAGATATAAGTGTACCATCTCCACCTACAGTTATTAAAAAATCGCTGATTTTACAAAGTTCATCAAAATTTATTCCATCTGTAGAGATCATTTGAGCACTTTTTTTCTCTATTAAAACATCAATTTTATATTTTGCTAACGTAGCTTGTATTTTTTGAAAACTTTTTTTTAACTCAGGGCTATCAGGTCTTAGTATCACACCGACTTTTTTAAATTTTAAATGTTTCAAACTAGCTCTTTATTTAATGATTTTTCCAATTATACACATTTAAATTTAAAATTTTAAAAATATTGCAAATTGCCATATTAAATACTCCAGTAATCTCTTAGTCTTAAATAAGGCTAGTTTCGATATAATCGCGAAAATTATTTACTAGGACTCTATTTAATATGAGAACTCATTACTGTACAGATTTAAACGAAACAAATGTTGGTGAGGAAGTCACACTAACAGGTTGGGCAAATAGTTACCGCGATCATGGTGGAATTATTTTTATTGACTTAAGAGATAAAACAGGTCTTATTCAACTTACTTGTGATCCAGAAGATTCTAAAGAAGCTCATGAGATTGCTGATAAAGTTCGCGATGAATTTGTATTAATCGCTAAAGGTAAAGTACGTCACCGTGGAGAAGGTTTAGTTAATCCTAGACTTAAAACAGGTGCTATTGAGATAGTTGTAAGTGAACTTACTATTGAAAACAAAGCTAAACCAATGCCATTTACACTTGGGGATAAAAATGTTGGTGAAGATGTAAGATTAAAATACAGATATTTAGAGCTTCGTGACCCATCTATGTATGAAGCTTTCCGTTTACGTTCAAAAGCTGCAATTGCTGCTAGAAATGTTTTAGATGCAAATGGTTTTTTAGAAGTTGAAACTCCAATACTTACAAAATCAACTCCAGAAGGTGCAAGAGACTACCTAGTACCTTCTCGTGTTCATGATGGAGAGTTTTATGCACTTCCTCAGTCACCACAACTTTTCAAACAACTTTTAATGGTTGGTGGATTTGACAGATATTTCCAAATAGCTAAATGTTTCCGTGATGAAGACTTACGTGCTGACCGTCAGCCTGAGTTTACGCAAATAGATGTTGAGATGAGTTTCTGCGATCAAGAAGATGTGATCAAAGTTGCTGAAGATCTTTTAGAAGGTATATTTAAAGCATGTGACATAGAAGTTAAAGCTCCATTTAACCGTATTAAGTATCGTGATGCTATGGAGTGGTACGGATCAGACAAACCAGACTTAAGATATGACTTAAAAATGGTAGATGTTATTGACATTTTTGAGAGATGTGACAATGAAATCTTCTCTAAAATAGCAGCTAAACCACATACAAACCGTATTAAAGCTTTAAAAGTTCCGGGTGCAGATCTAATCTTCTCAAAAAGAGAGATGAAAAGCTTTGAAGATTATGTAAGAAAATTTGGAGCAAGTGGTCTTGGATATTTTCAAATGAAAGAAGACGGCTTAAAAGGTCCACTTATCAAATTCTTCTCTGAAGATGACATTCAAGCTATTATAGAAAGAACTGAGCTAGAAGTTGGTGATGTTGTATTCTTTGGTGCAGGTGAGAAGAAACTTGTATGGGATTATATGGGTCGTTTTAGAAACTTTATAGCTGAGCATGAAAAAATGAACCTTGTAGATCCTAACAAATATGAATTTGTATGGGTAGTAGACTTTCCTATGTTTGAAGTCGAAGATGGGCGCGTGAAAGCACTTCACCATCCGTTCACTCAACCACTTGACACTGATAAAGAAGATGTAGAAGAGATAGAATCTATTGCTTATGATATTGTTTTAAACGGTACTGAGCTTGGTGGTGGTTCTATCCGTATACATAAAGAAGAGGTTCAAGAAGAGATCTTTAAACTTCTAGGTATTGAAGAGGAAGAAGCTCAAGAGAAATTTGGTTTCTTACTAGATGCACTTAAGTTTGGAGCACCTCCGCACGGTGGTTTTGCTATGGGATTTGATAGAATGATGATGCTGATCAGCAAAAAATCAAGTATTCGCGACGTAATAGCATTCCCTAAAACTCAAAAAGCTTCTTGCGTACTTACAAATGCACCAAGTGAAGTAGACAACACTCAATTAAGAGATCTACATATTCGTCTACGTGAGCCAAAGAAATAATGAAAAAACTTTTTTTGATTATAGGAGCACCCGGTAGTGGAAAAACTACCGATGCTGAACTTATTGCCAAAAAAAATGACTCTATAACTCACTACTCTGCCGGAGATATGTTTCGCTCAGAAGTTGCTAGTGGTAGCCAGAGAGGTAAACTAATAGACTCTTTTATATCTAAAGGTGAGATCGTACCTATAGACATAGCCATTGAGACTATAGTAAGTGCAATTAAAAAAGCCCC
>Ga0193953_1000317_pt1 | contig 27284 bp, 21 predicted proteins | sample BB_4_MG_FD_140325 | JGI IMG/M metagenome (GOLD analysis project Ga0193953, IMG submission 140325) | Microbial mat bacterial communities from the Broadkill River, Lewes, Delaware, United States - BB_4_MG | ecosystem: Environmental > Aquatic > Freshwater > River > Microbial mats | place: USA...
ATGATGGGGTTTTAACCTAAACCAAAAATTATTCGCCAATAATCAAAAACTGGCCATCCTAAAATAGCCAGTCGAAGATAATGCTGGAATTGATGATTTCTTAAAGTCCGACAGGCTGCTAGGTTGTGTTAAAGAAAAAAGCGCCTCTGCTAATGCAAAGACGCTTGTTTTATTCTGGATTAATAACTAGTCGATGAAAAATTTGAAGATAAATAGTAAAGCTAGTAATACGCCTACTATTGATATGTCTTTAAATCTTCCTGTAATGATTTTCAGAATCACATAGGATAGCATACCAAATACAATACCTTCAGCAATAGAGAAGGTAAATGGCATCATTACAATAGTCAGGAAAGCCGGGATGGCCTCAGTATAATCGTCTAAATCAATTTTTGTAATTGGGGTAAACATCATGACACCGACCAATATTAATATGGCAGCAGTGGCAGCTGATGGAATCATTAAGAATATGGGCGAGAAAAATAATGCCAATAAAAACAGGATTCCGGTAGTTGCAGCTGTCAGACCGGTTCTTCCACCCTCACTCACACCAGCCGCACTTTCTACATATGTAGTAACAGTAGATGTTCCCAAAACAGCTCCTAAGGTTGTTCCAATGGAATCGGCAAACAGGGCTTGCTTAACGCGAGGAATTCGACCATCCTTGTCCAACATATTCGCTTTTGAAGTAACACCAATCAGTGTTCCTACGGTGTCAAACAGGTCTACAAAAAGGAAGGTCAAAAGTACCAATGCCATGTCCATGGTGAAGATCTCTGTCCATTCGAATTTTGCAAAAATAGGGGATAGCGAAGGTGGTGTTAAATCAAACGATGCCGGCATTTGTGTCACACCAAAAGGAATACCTACGACTGTACCCACAAATATCCCGATGAGTAATGCACCTTTTACTTTACGCGCCAAAAGGGCACCAGTAATTAATAAGGTAATCAGTGCTACAACCGGTGAGGCATTTGTGGAGATGTCAATAATGCTTCCCAAGTGAACTAAGGTAGCGTCGTGACCTACTACAATACCTGCATTTTTGAATCCGATGAGTGCAATAAATAAACCAATACCTACAGAAATAGCGTGTTTAATATTGATCGGAATGGCTTTGATGATTAACTCGCGGATATTGAAGGCTGTGAGTAAAATGAAAATGATACCTTCCAGAAATACTGCTGTCAACGCAAATTGCCAGGTGTGTCCCATACCGATACAAACAGAAAAGGCAAAAAAGGCGTTTAATCCCATTCCCGGCGCTAAGGCAAATGGTAACTTACCAATTAATGCCATCACTAAGGTGGCAACGGCAGCAGATAAAGCAGTAGCTGTAAATACAGCCCCCTGATCCATTCCGGTGGCCGCTAAAATACCCGGATTCACAGCCAGAATGTAGGCCATGGTCATAAAGGTGGTAATACCGGCAATGATTTCCGTGCGGATATCTGTCTTGTTCTCTTTTAGCTTGAAAAACTTTTCTAACATCTTTTGTTTATTTGCTAATGTTCAACATTTTCATTTGTTAGAAAGTCCACTTGGCAGCAAGTGTTGGATTGACAACAAATTCATCTTTTACGAAATTGTTACTCATTTCGATTTCGCCACCAAATGAAAAATTGGAATTAAGATTGTACCAAATTTGTGGTTCAGTTAAGAAAACATAGTCACCACCAAATGAATCTTGTCTCCAGAAATCAGCAAATCCAGTAAATGAAAGTTTTCTGTCTAAGAAGTGTAAACCCCAAACGGCTGTAAGTTGGAAGCCAACAAGGTCCTCTTTGTCATTGTTTTCTCCTTTACCATCTTTGATGTGCTTAAGGTTGGCTTGCAATGTTAGTATTCGTGTAAAATCGGCATTGTTAAAGGTGTATTGACCTCCTAATAACCATGAGTTATTGATGGGGAAGGTAAAACCATCACCACGACCTACACCACTATTAAACTCAATGCGAGGTTCAAACTTTTGCGATTCGTTCCACTTAAAGCTACGGGCAATTTCCCAGTAGGCTAATGAAACACCATTGTCAACATCTCTGGCATCACTACTGTAATCTAAATCTACGAAAAAGAAAGTGCTACCATATTTGTCAGGCTTAAACATTTCTAAAGTGGTAGTTACCATTTTACGATCTTCACCAAAATCATAATGTAATTGTACATTTTGTGCTTTTACAACACTACTCAAAGCAAAACATGCAACAAGTGCAATGACGATTCGTCTCATTGTTAAAATATTTAGTTGTTTATTAGAATGTTATCAATTGTGGCTGCAAAAATACGGAAATAACTTTAGGCGTTAATGATGAAGGTTTACTTTTTTTTGACCAATACAGGGTGGTGATGGATGAAAAGGGTAAAAGTTAAAAGTTCTATCGTGTTATTTTCATGTGAATAGGGATCGAGATTTATCTTCGCTCATGAAGGTCTATCGTGATGTGCTTGATTAAGTACGGAACTATCCCAATATCATTAAAATGGAAAGATGTTTTGATTTGCTTTTGTTTAAGTCAAAATCTATATTTGTAGACTTTTTAAAATTTAGGTTAAAAATATAGTGATCGATGAGCGCGAAATTTCCGGAATATAAAGGATTGAATTTAGCACAGGTTAATAAAGATGTATTAAAAACCTGGGAAGAGAATCAGGCGTTTGAAAAAAGTGTTTCGACGAGAGAGGGGAAACCGACATTTGTGTTTTATGAGGGACCTCCTTCTGCCAATGGAATGCCTGGTATTCACCACGTAATGGCGCGTACTATTAAAGATATATTCTGCCGTTTTAAAACACAGCAGGGATACCTGGTGAAACGTAAGGCTGGTTGGGATACACATGGTCTTCCGGTGGAATTGGGTGTGGAGAAAACGCTGGGTATTACTAAAGAGGATATTGGTAAAACGATTACGGTTGCTGAATATAACCAAGCCTGTCGGAAAGATGTAATGAAATACACCGATGTGTGGGAAGAATTAACGCACAAAATGGGGTATTGGGTGAATATGGATGATCCTTACATCACTTATGATAATCGCTATATAGAAACTTTGTGGTATTTGCTTAAGGAGTTGTACAAGAAGGATATGTTGTATAAAGGCTATACGATCCAGCCTTTTTCACCTGCTGCCGGTACCGGTTTGAGTACGCATGAACTCAATCAGCCCGGTTGTTACCGTGATGTAAAGGATACAACGTGTACAGCGCAGTTTAAGATTGTACGTAATGAGGCCTCTGAGAAGCTTTTTGAAGGAGTTGATGCTGAGTTATACTTTTTGGCCTGGACCACTACTCCCTGGACTTTACCTTCGAATACAGCCTTGGCTGTTGGCTCCAAGATAAATTACATGAAGGTAAAAACCTTTAACCCCTATACTGGTGAACCACAAGTCGTGATATTGGCCAAGGACTTGTTTGCTGGTTATTTTAATCCTAAAAATGCTGAATTGGCATTGGAAGATTATCAGCCAGGAGATAAAAAAGTGCCTTATCAAGTTATTGGTGAGTATCAGGGGACTGATCTGGAAGGTACCTATTACGAGCAGTTAATGCCATGGGTGAAGCCTGATGGAGATGCATTCCGCGTGATTACAGGTGATTTTGTGACCACCGAAGATGGAACCGGTATTGTACATATTGCGCCGACCTTTGGTGCCGATGATGACCGGGTGGCTAAAATTGCCGGAATCGCTCCGTTGATTTTAATTGACCGGGAAGGAAAACGTCAGCCAATGGTTGACCGTACAGGTAAATTCTTCAAGATTGAAGATTTGGATCCTCAATTTGTATCCAATTCTGTGGATGTTGCTAAATATGGTGAGTATGCAGGTCGATACGTGAAAAATGCTTACGATGAGAACCTTTCTGATGATGATGCGACCTTGGATGTCGATTTGGCGGTCATGCTGAAGAAAGAGAATCAGGCTTTCAAAGTTGAGAAGCATGTTCACAATTACCCACACTGCTGGCGTACCGATAAGCCGATTTTATATTATCCATTGGATAGTTGGTTTATCAAAACCACCGCAGTGCGCGATCGGATGATTGAACTGAATAAAACCATCAATTGGAAACCTGCGTCTACAGGTAGTGGTCGTTTTGGAAAGTGGTTAGAGAATTTGGTGGATTGGAACCTGAGTCGATCACGTTATTGGGGCACACCGTTGCCAATTTGGCGAACGGAAGATGGAACCCAGGAAAAATGTATTGGTTCTGTCGAAGAATTAATGCGTGAAATCAATAAGGCGGTTGAAGCTGGGTTGATGGAGAAGAATCCGTTTGAAGGATTCGAGAATGGCAATAATTCCAAAGAAAACTACGATAAGATTGACTTGCATCGCCCCTATGTGGATGATGTGATTTTAGTGGCGGATAATGGAGAGCCCATGCGTCGTGAATTGGATCTGATTGATGTGTGGTTCGATTCCGGAGCCATGCCATATGCGCAGATGCACTATCCGTTTGAGAATACCGAAGGATTTGATCAGGTGTATCCTGCTGACTTCATTGCGGAAGGGGTAGATCAAACACGCGGTTGGTTCTTTACTTTACATGCCATTGCTACCATGTTGTTCGATACGGTGGCTTTTAAAAATATCATCTCTAACGGTTTGGTGTTGGATAAAAGTGGCAACAAAATGTCCAAGCGCTTAGGGAATGCTGTTGATCCTTTCAAAGTGATTGATGAGCAAGGCTCTGATCCGTTGAGATGGTACATGATCACAAATGCACAGCCATGGGATAACCTGAAGTTTGATCAGGCAGGTATAGATGAAGTAAAACGGAAGTTCTTCGGAACACTTTATAATACGTACTCTTTCTTTTCATTGTATGCCAATATTGATGGTTTTACAGGGCAGGAAGATATGGTGCCGGTAGAAGAGCGTCCGGAAATTGATCGTTGGGTCATGTCTTTATTGAACTCTTTAGTGAAAGAAGTCACTGAGAGTTATGAAAACTATGAGCCGACTCGTGCAGGAAGAGCCATTCAGAATTTCGTCATGGAAAATCTGAGTAACTGGTATGTGCGTTTGAACAGGAAACGTTTCTGGGGCGGTGCCATGGACCGTGATAAGTTGGCAGCTTATCAAACGTTGTATGCTTGTTTGGAAACAGTATCGCTTCTTTCGGCTCCCATTGCACCTTTCTTTGCTGATCGTTTGTTTACCGATTTGAATAGTGCATCCAAACGTTATAGTGATGTGTCTGTCCACTTAGCTCAATTCCCATCTTTTGACGATCAATTGATTGATGTTAGCCTGGAAGAGAGAATGAAATATGCACAGAGCATTTCTTCCATGGTCTTAGGATTGAGGCGTAAGGTGAATATTAAGGTGCGTCAACCGCTGAATAAGATTATGATTCCGATTTTGGATGAAGCGTTTGAGCATCAATTGGAAGCCATCAAGGATTTGGTGTTGACCGAGGTGAATGTGAAGGAGATGGAGTTTCTGAAAGATACGGCTGGTGTATTGGTGAAGAAGATAAAGCCGAACTTCAAGACCTTAGGGCCTAAGTATGGTAAAATGATGAAAGCCATTGCTGGAGCGGTGAATGGAATGGGGCAGGAAGATATAGCGTCGTTTGAGCAGGCTGGTTCTTTTAGTTTAACGCTTGATGGTCAGGAGTTGCAGTTGGCATTGGAAGATGTGGAGATCATGTCTGAAGATATCCCGGGATGGTTAGTGGCCAATGAGGGACCAATAACTGTGGCAATGGATATTAATGTGACGGAGGAATTACGTTTGGAGGGAATTGCACGAGAGTTTGTGAACCGCATTCAAAACTTGCGTAAAGATTCCGGCTTTGACGTCACTGATAAAATTAAACTGGAAATTCAGAAGCACGAGGGTGTTAATGGTGCCATTGAGAAATATAATGAGTATATTGGTTCTCAAACATTGGCTACTGAAATAAAACTGGTCGAAAAATGTAACGATAACGATGCTAAATCCGTAGAAATCGATGATGAAATAACCACCTACATGCGGATTGAAAAAATGTAGGACGGCTAACTATCAGATATATTCATTTAAATTTATCCGTATGGCTGAAAAAACCCGATACACAGATGAAGAACTTCAGGAATTCAAAGATATAATTCTCATGAAGCTGGAAAAAGCTCAAAAAGATTATGAATTGCTGAGGAACACCATTACCCATGGTGATGGTAATGATACCCAGGATACTTCTCCTACATTTAAAGTGCTGGAAGAAGGAGCTGCGGTACTATCCAAAGAGGAGGCCGGTAAATTGGCACAGCGCCAGCAGAAATTTATTCAACATCTTCAAGGTGCCTTGATTCGGATTGAGAATAAAACCTACGGAGTATGTAGAGTGACTGGGAAATTGATTCCGAAGGAGCGTCTGAGAGCGGTGCCTCATGCTACTTTGAGTATGGAAGCAAAGGCTAATCAAAAATAGACGCTTGAATAGTATAATAAGGCTTAGGAGTCCTTACATAAAATTGGTGACTTAGGATAATACTATCCTAAGTCACTTCTTGTTTTTATATCTGACAAAAGAGATTGGTTCTGTTATAGAAGGTTTCGGCTGAATTGTTGGGTATCGGTATAAATTTAAATGCATTGAAATTGTATGTCGGCATTAAAAAAATCTGTATTAATTATTCTTGGAGTATTAGTCATTGATCAAGTTGTCAAGTTTTGGATAAAAACAAACATGATGCTTGGCGATGAAATACCTGTATTTGGCAACTGGTTTATTATTCATTTTGTGGAGAATAATGGAATGGCATTCGGAATGGAGTTAGCAGGCCGGTTTGGGAAAGTATTCCTCAGTGTTTTTCGAATAGTAGCGGTTGGAGGTATTGGGTATTATCTCTATAATCTGGCTAAGAAAGGAGCGCCCAATGGGCTTATTTACAGCGTTGGTCTGGTGTTGGCTGGTGCGCTTGGTAATATTATCGATAGTGCTTTCTATGGAATTATCTTTGATCACAGTTATGGGCAAATAGCAACCTTATTGCCTGAGTCAGGGGGGTATTCTTCTTTTTTACATGGGAAAGTGGTGGATATGCTTTACTTTCCATTGGTAGAAGGCCGTTATCCGGAATGGATTCCCAGTCTTGGAGGTGATCCGTTTATTTTCTTTAGGCCGGTATTCAATATTGCAGATTCTGCCATTACCATTGGTATTCTCATAATATTATTGTTTCAGAAGCGTTTCTTTAAAGAACAAACCGTTGATTAAACCTTGTGTTTGAAAGGGACTCATTTAACATTCGTTATTTCTGTTAAAGAATGTTGGTTTCTTGGTAATTTCTCATTGGGGATTTATACCTTTGCGGCCGGATTGAAATTCCTTTTTGGGATGGAAATTTGCCTGTGAACTAGATTCACAGCATTATTTGCAACCTTGTTATAAAAACTGGGTTGCCTTATTTTGTTGAGAATTGCTTGCTGAGACCATTAGTTAAGAATGGGAGTCAGGAAGCGGAAGCGTACCCAAAAGTCAATAAAAAGCGATAAATGAACATGCGATTAGTATTTACCGGACTGTTACTTTTTGTCCTATCATCATTTTGGTCACTGCCTGCTCAGAATGTAGATCCTCAATCTGTAGATGTAAAGAATTTGAGTGATGATCAGATACTAAGACTGATCAAGGAAATTGAAAAACGAGGGTTGTCCGAAAGTGAAGCCATTGCGTTGGCTCAGGCGAGAGGGATGTCGCAGTCACAAATTAGTGCATTGCGTACGCGCATGAATGAGCTAAAAATGACGGGAGGGAGTTCCGGGAGTGATAATATGGACTCTGAGGTGCAGCAGGATGAGTATGGGGAAGCACTTTCGATAAAAGCTGAAGTAGATTCTGCCAAGGTGGATAGCCGTATATTTGGGTTTTCCTTTTTTAATAATGAGAATTTAAGTTTTGAACCCAATGTAAATATTCCAGTTTCTCAAAGTTATGTGCTGGGAGGTGGTGATGAAATATTGATTGATGTATGGGGAGCTTCGCAACAAAGCTATCAATTGAAGGTTGATCGAAATGGGAGCATAAATATCCCCAACATTGGTCCTGTACATATTGGTGGCTTAACGCAGGAAAAAGCCTCAAAAAAAATATTGGATAAGCTGACTTTGATTTATCGGGACTTAGTAAGTCCCCAACCACGTACCTTTGCCAATATTCACATTGGTACTGTGAAGGCCATCAAAGTCAATGTGATTGGAGAAGTGTTCACGCCCGGTACGTACACATTACCAGGTACGGCCAGTGCTTTTAATGCCTTGTATTTGGCAGGCGGTCCTAATGCAACGGGATCTTTCCGAAATATTAAAGTCATTCGGGATGGATCAGTTGTTTCAACTTTAGATGTGTATGACTTTCTGATTAATGGAAATGGGGATGTCAATATGTCACTTCGCGATGCCGATGTGATTATGGTACCCACCTATGAGCAGCGTGTAAAAGTTGGTGGTGAATTCAAACGGAATGGCTTGTTTGAAGCGAGAAGTGGTGAGTCAATTGCCAGTTTAATTAAGTACGCAGGTGGCTTTCGGGAAGATGCCTATACCAATCGCATTGAATTATATCGTAATACAGCCAGGCAACGTGCTTTCAAAGATGTATTAAAGGATGATTTCTCATCAGTTATACTCGCTAATGGAGATAGTGTTTATGCAGGCCCTATACTGGAGCGTTATGAAAACAAAGTGTCCGTAGAAGGTGCCGTTTATCGACCTGGGAATTATGAGTTGTCAGAGGGGTTGATGTTAAGTCAGCTTCTGCAAAATGCCGATGGCGTCCGGGAAGATGTGTTCTTGAATAGAGGATTAATCACCCGGTTGAATAAAGACTTAACCTTAAAGAATATCTCCTTTAATGTGTCCGAAGTATTAGGGGGAGAAGTTGATTTTGAATTGCAACGTGAAGATATTGTGACGATTTCTTCCATTAATGATCTTCGGGAGATACAGACCGTAGAGATAATTGGAGAGGTACAATATGGAGGTGAGTTTGACTACCAGGAGGAGATGACATTGTCCGATCTTGTTTTTATGGCCGGTGGTTTTAATGAATCCGCGTCTGAAGCATTTATTGAGATTTCCCGTCGATTATCCTATGACGAAACTAAAAAAGTCGGTGACAAAATTGCGCATGTCTATCAATTCTCCATTTCTCGTGATTTGAAAATGAATGGTGAAGATGCAAAGTTTGCGCTGATGCCTTTTGATCAGGTGTTTGTAAGGCAGTCTCCGGGTTTTGAGCATCGCAAAGTAGTGAAGATACTAGGTGAGGTAAATTACGCCGGTGATTATAGTTTGACAACTAAAAAGGAACGGCTATCAGATATCATTCGTCGAGCTGGAGGTTTATCACCTGATGCCTTTGCGGAAGGTGCCATGTTAACACGTAAGGTCGAGGTGACTCAGAAAGTGAAACGACTCCGGGAAGAATTGATGCAAAAAGATTCAACTTTAGCTTTTTCAAACATCGGTTTTGATGTGGTAGGTATAAATCTGAAAGAAATTTTAGAGAATCCCGGAAGTAAAGGGGACCTTTATTTGCAGGATGGGGATGAACTTATAGTGCCGAAAGAAATGCAAACGGTGAAAGTATCTGGCGAAGTGTTAAATCCACTTTCAGCAACGTATATTCGTGGGAAAAAGTTAAATCATTACATCGATCAAAGCGGTGGATTTGGATTGGATGCTAAAAAGGGAAAAGTGTATGTGATCTATCCCAATGGGGCAGCAGCATCGACGAAAAGTAGATTGCTCTTTTTTAGAAAATACCCCAAAGTAATGCCTGGATCAGAAGTTGTCATTCCACAAAAACCTCCTAGAAACCCTATTCCTGCAACTGCTTGGATTTCTATGGCTAGTGCATTAGCTTCATTGTCATTAGCCGTTGTGAATATTGTTAATGTCACGAAGTAAATCTTAATCGAACAATTAGAGTTATTGATTCCTACAATCAGAAAATTTAAATGAAAGAAGAAATAAATAGACCAGAGCCACATCAAATCATCAAAGATGATGAAATTGATTTAATAGCACTGGTAAAAACCATTTGGGAGGGGCGTAAGACAATCTATTATTCGATAGGTATTGCTGTTTTTGTAGGTTTGACCATTGCGTTTACCAGTCCAGCTAAATACACTGCATCTGCTACTTTATTGCCTTCAGCAGAAAAAAAAGGAGGTAGTTTTGGTAATTTGGGTGCATTAGCGGGCATGGCTGGAATCAACTTAGGTTCCATGATGGATGATGCGTCAGGTATACAAGCAGAGATCTATCCTCAGGTTGTGAATAGTTATCCTTTTTTGAAGGAGATGATCCATCAGAAGTTTCACTTCGAAGAGTATGATCAACCTATTTCTGTTTATGACTATGTTATTGCAGATACCAGCGAATCTGTTGGTTCCAAAATTGCTAAATATACCATTCGATTACCATGGACATTGAAAGATGCCATTTTTTCAAGCGGGGAAGACACGGATGAGAAATTACCGGATTATGGAGTCCTCTGTTTATCGGAGGAAGAATTGGCAGCGATAGAATCTGTGCAAGAACTCATACAAATTGAAGTAGATAAAAAAACAGGACTGGTATCTGTTACAGTTGAATCCTCCGAACCTGTTTTGACAGCGCAGTATGTGCAAAAAGCAGTGGATTTATTGCAAGAGTATATCATTACCTACAAAACCAAACAGGTTCGTGAAAACCTGGAATTTGTTCAACAACGGTTCGATGAAAAAAAAGCGGAATATGAAGTCACTCAAAAAGCTTTTTTCAATTATAAAGACCGTCATCGAAACATGATCTCTGAACGGATCGATCCGGAATACCAAAATCTTAGTGATACCTATGATATTGCTTCAAGTGTTTATAAAGGTCTGGCTCAACAGTTAGAACAAGCTAAGATAGCAGTAAAGGAACAGACGCCGGTGTTTACTGTGTTAGAACCGGTGAAAGTTCCTATTGACAAATCTGCACCAAAAAAGAAAATCATTTTGGTAGTGAGTGTATTTCTCGGAGCTTTTCTTGGATTGGGATTGGTGTTTGGCAAGTTGATGTTGTATAACTTGAGGAAGAATTGGTAAACTTCTGCTTGCCTCTAGCCTTTTGAGGTCTAAAAGATGTTAAAATCAGGTTTAGATTAGGTTAATTTGTAGTATTATACAAGAACCATTGTTCCAATGAAAAAAATGCTCCGAAAAGGTCATTGTTTTAGCAACTTGGCTTATTGGAGATCTATGTATGGGGTTATCTATAATGTTATGTATAACCTTAGGTCTAAATCATAAGGTAATTGGTATAAGTAAAAACACTTTTTTTTTAATACCCACAGTTTCCTTAGTCGTAAAATAATTACACCTCAATATACTGACCTTCATGTCGCGTAAGCAAAATACCATAAAAAACATCACAGTAAACAGTCTTTCATTTGTACTAATTACCGCATTAAATTTTTTCAGCCGAAAAGTGTTTTTGGAGTTCTTTCCAATTGAGTATTTTGGGTTAAACTCTTTATGTACACAAGTTTTATCTATGCTGTCTCTTGCAGAACTAGGTATTGGTTCAGCAATGGTATATAGTCTATATAAACCTATTGCTGAAGAAAACTATACGGTTATTACTTCGCTTATGCAATTATATAAAAAGCTGTACCAATATATAGCCATTGGTGTAGGCTGTTTAGGTATAATTGCTACCTTTTTTCTCGATAAGTTTATAAAAGACGATATCCCACAACATCTTATATATATTGTATTTCTATTATACCTAACGAATACAATTTTTACATATCTTTTGGCTTATAAAAGATCATTGTTATACGCCAACCAGAAGTCCTATATAATGACTTCTATCGATACTGTAATTAAAATAATTAGCTTGGTGATGCAAGTCGTTTCTCTGTATATTTTTCAAAGTTTTGAGTTGTTTGTTGCAATAACTATAGCTTTTACTATCTGTGGAAATATTTACGTGAATTATATAGTTAATAAAAGGTACCCTTTTATAAATAACAATGAATCAATTGAGTTACCTTCTGAATATAAGCAAGAGATTAAAAAGAATGTCAAGGCTATTTCGCTACATCAAATTGGGGATTTTACAATTAAATCAAGTGACAGCATCATATTAGCAGTTTTTCTGAACTTAAGTATTGTTGGTATTTATTCAAATTACTTAGTGTTAATAAATGCGATTACTTCCATGCTGTTTCAAATATTTGGAGCTACTACTGCAAGTATAGGTAATTTAATACAATCAAAGGGAGCTAAGGAATGTTATAGCATATTTAAAATAATTCACTTAATTAATTTTATTCTTGTTGCAAATGTTGTAACCTTATTTTTATTTCTTGTAAATCCATTCATTGATATTTGGCTTGGGACCAAATATACGCTTGATAAGTTCGATGTAGGTCTAATGAGTATTAGTCTATATCTTATGTATATGAGATTCTGTCTTTCGAGTTTTAAATCCGCAGGAGGAATATATGACCAAGATAAGTACCTACCGCTTCTGGAATCAGCAGCAAAGATTATAGGTTGTAGTTTTTTTATACACTTTTGGGGGGTAAAAGGTTTATTTATTGGTCATATTTTATCTAGTCTATTAATACCGACATGGTCTCGACCATATTATGTATTTAAATACGTATTTAAGGTAAGACTGATGCAATATTTTAAGGAAAGTGGGCTTTTCGTTTTACTATTAGTAGGTTCTGTTTTGTTATGCGCTTATATCCTCAATAATCTGAAAATAGGCACGGGCATATTGGGAATCATAATCAATGGTGGTATTGTATTCGGTATAGTGAATAGTTTGATAATCATGGTATGTTATAAGCACGTCGGTATTCAATATATTTTAAAACATTTAAAGGTATTGTAATGTTAGAAATTGGTAAAGTGTCAATTGTAACCCCATGTTATAACGGCTCATCATATGTTGAAAGATTTTTTCATTCGGTAATTGCACAAAAATATACCCCCATTCAATTGATTATTATTGATGACGGTTCTACTGACAATACTTTAGAAATATTAAAAAAATGGGATGCAAGATTTAAGCAGGAAGGAATTGAGTATATCTGGCTTACGCAACCGAATGGTGGTGCTGCCAGTGCAATAAATAAGGGATTACCTTATGCTAATGGTGAGTTTTTTATATGGCCTGACTCTGATGATGAATTAATGACCAATTCAATTCAAAATAGGGTTGATTATTTGAATCAAAATAAAGATGTAAATATTGTAAGGTCCAAAGCTATAGTTGTTCATGATAATCAACAAAAAACTTTTGCTTTTAATATAGGAGACAATCAGATTGATAAAAAAGAAGACATCTTTGAAGATATGGTGTTGCAACGGACTTATATTTCTTCTGGATGTTACATGGTTCGGATGAAGTTGGTCGATGAGATACTCAATCGAAAAATTATGGAGAGTCACGCTGGCCAAAATATTCAAATCCTACTGCCAATAGTTCAAAATAATGAAGTAGCTCACCTTGATAAGAACCTATACAGGATTTATATCAGGCAAGATAGTCATTCACGGAATATTGTCAGTAATATCTATCAAGAATCAGTAAAAAGAGAGATAGACTTGGCCACCAATTTATCGATAATTGTAACGTCACTTAATCGTGAAGATCTAGTGTCTCCTATTTATCAGTTAATCTATAGCCGATGCCTATTGCTCTCAAGTAAGTATAATAAGGTTGATGAAGTTAAAAAATATGCTAAAAAATTAAAAGCAAGTACTTTCCTGAATAAGCGTATATTGTTTTTTAGTACACTTGCATTCTTACAAGTTCTTCCGCTTGTAAATGGGTTAATTAAGAGGATAAAGAAAAAATAACTATTTAGCCTAACTTTATACATAAGTTGTAAATGAATTGCTTGATTAAAATTAAAAGATGAGGGTACTGGTATTAGGTGGCACAGGAGCAATGGGTGTCCATTTATTAAAACTTCTTAAAAAAAAAGATGTAACGATATATGTTACATCAAGAGCAAAGCGTATAGGTAATGAACAGGTTAAATATATTCAAGGTGATGCCCATTCAATTGATTTTTTGTATCCAATTTTAGAACAAGGATGGGATGTAATTGTTGATTTCATGTCCTATACTACCACCTCTTTTTTGTCTAGAATTGATAACATTCTTAAGGCAACGAATCAATATATATACCTAAGTTCAGGCAGAGTTTATGGGAATTCTGAGGGCTTTTTGAAAGAAGAGAGTCCGCGATTATTAGATATATCTTCGGATAAAAAATTCCTTAGCACAGATGAGTATTCGCTAGCTAAGGCTAGACAAGAGGATATTTTGCGAAATAGCAAATACCAGAATTGGACGATTATTAGGCCGTATATAACATACAGTGAAATCAGATTGCAGCTTGGTGTTCTTGAAAAAGAAGAGTGGTTATATAGAGCAATTAATGGCAGAACGATAGTGTTATCGAAGGAAATTATGCAGCAATGTACAACGCTAACATATGCTGAAGATGTAGCCAGAGTAATTTTTAAAATTATAGGTAAAAAGGATTCACTGACGGAAGTATTTCACGTTACAACTAATGAGTATGTTTCGTGGGATTCTATTTTGCGTTATTATCTGCAAGTTCTAGAAAACCATTTAGGTTATAGACCAAAAGTATTGTTGCAGGATTTTAACTTATTTTTTGAAACCAAACCCACCGAATACCAGATTAAATATGATAGACTTTTTCACAGAAAATTTGATAACACAAAGGCTTGTGAATTTACTGGGATTACTAATTTTACTTTAATTTCAGATGGAATAGAAAAGTGTTTAAAGGAGTTTCTTAAGGCACCCAGATTCAATATTATGGATTGGAAATATGAGGCGATTAGGGATAAACAATCGAAAGAATCCACTCCACTTCAGGAAATTCCTACGTTTAAACAAAAAGTGAAGTATTTTATTTATAGGTATTTAATGTAAAAAATTACACTATGGCAAACCATTATACAGATGAGAAGAACGCTCTAATAATCCTTGCGTTGCTTAAAAAAAATGGAATCCGAAAAGTTATTGCTTCTCCTGGTGCAACAAATGTAACCTTAGTTGCAAGTATGCAAAGTGATCCATACTTTGAAATGTATTCCTCTGTAGATGAGAGGTCAGCCGCCTACATGGCATGTGGATTGGCTGCTGAATGTGGGGAACCTGTTGTAATTAGCTGTACAGGAGCAACTGCATCCAGAAATTATTTGCCGGGTCTCACCGAAGCTTATTATCGTAAACTGCCAGTCTTAGCAATTACATCAACCCAGTTTATAGGAAGAGTAGGGCATGATATTCCTCAGGTAATTGATAGGAGTTCAATACAAAAAGATGTAGCGAAATTAAGTGTAAACTTGCCTTTGGTTAAGGACGAAGATGATTTGTGGGAGTGTGAAGTTAAGGTAAATAACGCTATTCAGGAGTTATTCAGGAGAGGAGGAGGTCCTGTACATATAAATTTACCAACCATGTATAGTCAAAACTATAAGACCAAAAATCTTCCTGATGTTAAAATAATTAAAAGAATTGAAAGTGAGGATGAGTTTCCTACTCTACCTGATGGTAGAATTGCTGTATTTGTTGGCTCACACATAAACTGGACCGATAAACAAACTCGAGCATTAGATATTTTTTGTGCGGCTAATAACGCTGTTGTGTTCTGTGATCATACAAGTTCGTATAAAGGAAAGTATCGTGTTCTATATTCTCTTGCAGCCAGTCAGCTAAATTCTAATATAGCCGCAAGTCGTCCTGATTTACTAATATACATTGGAGATATTTCAGGGGATTACTCTGCATACAATCTAATTGGGAAAGAAGTATGGAGGGTTAGCATGGATGGTGAAATAAAAGATACATTTAGGAGATTAACTTATGTGTTTGAAATGTCCGAACATAGGTTTTTCAGTCATTATTCAGATAACAAAAATGCTAACAGCGAAACTTTTTTACAATTCTGCCAAGAAGAGCTTGATAGAATATATCATAATATACCTGAGCTTCCATTTTCAAATGTTTGGCTGGCTTCTCAGTTAGCACATAGAATTCCTGATAATTCAGTTATTCATTTTGGAATTTTAAATAGTCTACGAACCTGGAACTTTTTTGAAGTACCAATCTCGGTTTCCTCCGCTTCAAATGTTGGAGGTTTTGGAATAGACGGTTGCGTTTCATCCTTAATTGGTGCCTCTCTGGCCAATGAAAATAAATTATACTTTGGAGTTGTAGGTGATTTAGCTTACTTCTATGATATGAATTCCATTGGTAATCGGCATATTGGAAATAACCTTCGAATACTACTTGTTAATAATGGTAAAGGAACTGAATTTAGACAGTTTAATCATACTGCAGCTCATTTAGGGGATGAAGCCGATACCCACATAGCCGCAGCAGGACATTTTGGTAATAAATCTAAATTACTTGTAAAAGACTTTTCTACGAATCTTGGGTTTGAATATTTTTCAGCTTCTGATAAGGAGTCATTTAATAATGTATACGAAAAGTTCGTTTCCCCTCAACATCAGGATAGACCGATACTCTTCGAAGTTTTTACAACTAGTGAAGACGAAAGTAACGCTCTGGAGTTAATTATGAATATCGATCAAAATGTTAAAGCCAAGATGACTAATGCCGCAAAGCAAATAGTTGGAGTTAAAGGGGTTAAGGCAATTAAAAAGGTTTTAGGTAAATAGAATTAGTATAGTTAATATATAAATGAAGAATAAAAAAGTAGGAATTCTAACATTAGGACTTGGACCTAACTATGGCAATTTACTGCAGGCCTATGCTTTACATAAGGCATTGTCAAATTTAGGATATAATGTAGTATTGATTGATAAACGCCAAAAACTAAACTTTTATTGGATATCATTACGGCCAATACTCGTTAAAATTAAACGTTTGTTAACGCTGAGTTTTACCCCTCAGCAGGTTGTTAGTAACCTAAAAAAGATCCCTGATATTAAGAAAAAGTTTCAAAAGAATGTCGTATCAATTGATTTGGGGCTATTAACCTCTGAGATGATGGCGTTTCCCAATAATCATCTCACACCTAAAACTGAAACATTCTATACTAAAAAGGAGCTCGTTGAAATTTGTAACTTTGAGAAGTTTGATGCTATTGTGGTTGGTAGTGATCAGGTTTGGCGATATGATTATGCTATGAACGATCTTGAGCACTATTTTCTTTGCTTCACCGAAAACTTAGAATCGAAACCTAAGCGATTAACTTATGCTGCTTCCTTTGGCACTAGTGACTTTACTATCCCTAGACACCTAAGGACAAAAATACGTGGTACAATTAGGTTATTTGATGGTATTTCTGTCAGGGAAAAATCTGGTATCAAAATTAGTAAAGAAAGGCTCAATGTAAAGGCGGAATCGCATTTGGATCCCACTTTACTTCTGGACCGAGAGGAATATTCAAAACTTACTAAGAATCTTCCTGATATATCAAAGAACTCCTTTATACTATCCTATATATTGGATATGGATTCCGATAAATCAAGTTGGTTAACTAATGTTACAAATCATTTAGATAAGGAATTAGTCATAGTACGTGATAAAGGTTATTTTATCGAAAATCCCACTCAGCTCAAACAGCCCCAAATTCCTGTAGAACAGTGGCTAAAGCACTTTATGCAGGCTGACTATATTCTCACAGATTCATTTCATGGAACTGTGTTTTCAATTTTATTTAACAAACCTTTTGTTGCAGTTGGAAATAAAAATAGGGGATTGACTAGATTTGAGTCTCTGCTTAAAACATTTAATTTAGAGGATAGGTTGATTAAAGATATCAATCAATTCGATCGATCAATATTAGATTCAGAAATAAACTGGGATAAAGTTAATAAGGTACTCATTTCAGAAAGAAATAGATCTAGTGAGTATTTGTTGGGTACAATTGGTTAAAAAGAGCTTGAGGCATATAGTGGTAAATGATGGATAATGAATTACCTTTAGTTTCAGTGATAATTCCTTGTTATAATCAAGGGGCATTTTTAGCTGAAACGCTTGATAGTGTACTAAATCAAAAATACGAAAATTGGGAGTGTCTTATTGTTAATGATGATTCTCCAGATAATACAGAAGTAGTCGCTTTGAATTATTGTCAAGTAGATTCAAGGTTTAGATATATCCATAAGGAGAATGGAGGGGTATCATCTACCAGAAACCTCGGACTGAAGCATGCTAAGGGACGATATATTCAGTTTCTTGATTCTGACGATTTGTTGCATGCTGATAAGCTCGCATTACAGGTAAATGAATTTATAGAGGATGATCAAAAAGATGTTATTGTAGGATCTGCTCTGTATTTTGAAGATGGAAATTTCAATGTGTTTTATTATGATATAAATAAAGCGCTTACTAATCCCTGTTATCCTGTTTCAGGAAAAGGAGCCAAAATCTTAAAACACTTATTTGATCGCAATCAATTTGCAACCAGTGCACCGCTTTTTAAAAAAGAAATTTTTGATAAAATAGGTTATTTTGATGAAAGCTTAATTTACTTTGAGGATTGGGATTTATGGTTAAGATGTGCGATGGAAAATTACACATTCTCTTCTCAAAATTATCATAAAGCGATCACTTATATCCGAATTCACGGAAAAAGCGTTAGCTGGAACTATAAAAGGATGATGTATGCATATTCTCAAATGTCAGAAAAAATAAGTGAAAAGAAAATATTATCACTTAAAGATGGTAAAATCCTTTTACCTTATTTTTTCTCGTGCAAAAAGAAAATGTCAATATTCCAATATGTAGAAGCACTGAAGTTAGGATATGAAAACAATAATCCAGCTATTACGAAAGAATGGGCCATTGAAAAAGGTTTGTCCTATGCAGTCTTAAAGTTATCCCGCAGAGTCACCTTTATTTTAAGCCTGTATAAGTACTTTCTAATGTTTAGTCATAGTCTCAGACGAATTCAATTATCGATTTTGCTAGGTTTAAATAAGACTTAGCTAATTAAAACTGATTGTGGAAAGATATGGCAATAATCGTCTCGTTAATTGTCGGTATAGTATATATTCTTCTTTTTTGGTCCTTTATTAAAAAAAAGAATGAACTCTTCCTGAAGAGCTTATTAATCTTTGTGGTTTTTTATGACTTTATATTTATCAATATGTCATATTCGCTTAATTCCGGGCTGGTTTTTCTTTTAAAATCTTGGCAGGAGTACTTTTTCTTAATCACTTCGCTTTTTTTATTATCAAAGCTAATTTCAAAGGGTAGTATAAAGAAAAGTAAGGATAATTTTATATTTTTATTATTAGTCTTGTTATCCTTATATGGTGTTCTAATCGGTATTGCAGCAGGAAAAAGTATTTTTGATATTTTTCTTAGTTGGCGTAGTTATTTTTTGCCACTCTTTCTTGTGATTCTCATTGCTAAATCAAATAGGTTACAGAATATATCATTTCTCAGGATTAACCGATTCATTTTATTTCTAGGTATTATCGTTGTTGGTTATTCAATCGTACAATTTCAATCGTTTAATGGAAGTCTTTCAAGTCTTTGGTTCTACCAGTACTTTGATACTCTGATAGAAGGAAGTATTGATAAATCATATTACAATTTTTTAAGGGAAGGAAGGTTGAGGGCGACTAGTGTTTATGTTAGTCCACTTATTTATTCAATGATGGCTGGAATGTTTTTCCTGATGGCCTTCTACAACCTAATTTTAAAAAGCGGGATAGTCAAAAAAGTGCCGTATCTCTTTCTCTTAGTTTTCTTTGGTTACGGGCTCTATCTTTCTAATGCAAGAATTGGATTAGTTATGCTGGGTGTTGGTATTATTTGTGGCATGTTAGTATACCTTTTTCCTAGGGTCAGGTTATCAATTGTTTTAATGGTTCCTTTATCGGCAATAATACTAACTTTTATCCTGTTAGTTTTTGGTATTATTGGAGATTTATCAGCACTTGGGCGATTAAAACAATACTTGGATTTACTAATGTTTTTTAATCCAGTTGGTTATGGTTTGGCAGATGGAAGAGTGGTCACCCTTTATGATTCATGGTATATCTCTGTGTTGTTTCTTTTTGGAGTACTTGCTGTGTTTTATATTTACATACACTTTTATTTGTTTAACACATCATTAGATGCAGTTAAAATGAATCATGTGTCACTTTCTAAAAAGATAATGAGGTTTTCGACTTTCTCATATGCCTTCTCTTTTATATTTATCTTTGCTTTTCAATATACAATTGGAGGTCCAACCTTGCTAATGTTATATATTTTGATTCATCTTATAAATGTCGACACCAAGCATAAGTTATGTAATCAAATTGGAACGTAAATTGGGAATGAAGAATGAGTGAAAAAGGAAATAGTGAAATCTCGCTACTAGTTATTGTGGTATTGTATAAGAACGAGATTAATTCTGCAGAAACAATTAAATCATTAATTCAATGTAAGGATTATTTTAACCACAATTTGCGTATTGCAGTTTGGGATAATTCACCTCAAGCACAAAATGAAGAAAAAGTCCAGCTTTTAGAAAAGCAGTTTGAAAATTTTTATTATTATCATACAGGGAAAAATTTATCATTAGCAAAGGTTTATAACAGGCTAATTAAAGAACATGAAAATTTCGTAGATTTTGTTAATATTTGGGATCAAGATTCAACGTTCTCAATTGATTTTTATGAGAAATTTGAATTAGCAATTCAGGAAAATAGTATATGCTTGTATTTGCCCAAGGTATACCAAGAGAAACAATTAGTGAGTCCAGGTTTGTTTAAAGTTTACAGAGGACAGTATTTAAGTAGGATATCTACTGGTATTAACAAATCAGAGGGTATAATTGGAATTGGCAGTGGAATAATTGTTAAAGTCGACGTGTTTAATGATATTTTATTCGATGAGGATTTACAATTGTATGGGATAGATACATGCTTTTTTATGGATTATTGGAAGAGGTATGAACATCTATATGTTATGGATTATGATTTGAAGCATAGAATGTCCGCATTTGAAGAAGAATCATTTGAAAAAAAAGCATTCAGATTTTTGGATTGGAAACGGTCTATGCTAATTATTGCTAAAAGAACCAATTTTCTTGCTAGAGGTCTTATCTATTTATATGTTATCGGTATATCTGTTAAATCAGCAATTCAATTTAAAAACCTCTCATTAGTTTTAAAATCTTAAAAAGGGCTTAATGCGAAAATTAGTAAATAGTCTTGTGTCTAGTATTAAAAAAGATAAATGGACTTTGGATGATAATATTCCATCTTCATACTTGTTAAAGTATTTTCACATAAGGATTTTAATGTTGATTAGAGGAGTGCTAAAGTTTTTACGGATTAAACCAATAGTTTTTTTGGGTAAAAATTCAACTATTAGGTGTACGAAGAAATTCCATTATCAAAGCGGATTAACAATTGACCGTGGGTGTTATATTGATGCATTGTCAATTGATGGAATTAGGTTTGGTGAAAATGTCAGTATTGGTAAATCAACCACTATAGAATGTACTGGAAGTTTACAGGATATTGGTAAAGGTTTAATAGTGGGAAATAATGTTGGTTTGGGATCGCATGGCTTTTGGGGGTGTGCTGGTGGAATTGAAGTTGGTGATAATACCATTTTTGGAAATTTTGTAAGTTTGCACTCTGAAAATCACAAATTTAATGATAAGTATAAGTTAATCAAAAAACAGGGAGTAATTCGAGATGGTATCAAAATTGGTAGCAACTGCTGGTTGGGCTCAAAATCAACCATTTTAGATGGTGTTATTTTAGAAGATGGATGTATTGTAGCTGCTGGTGCTGTGTTAAAAAAAGGTGTTTATAAGGCTAATGGTATCTATGGTGGTGTTCCCGCAAAATTGTTAAAAAAAAGGTGCTAATGAGAATTTTGTGCGTTCATCAGGGATATGAGCTATACGGATCAGACCGAATGTTTTTATTATCCTTAAAAGCGTTTCGGGAGAAGTATCCTGAAAGTCATATTACTGTCCATCTCCCTAAAGAAGGCTCTCTATCAGAACTCATATTTAAAGATAAAGTTGTAGATGAGCTGATAATTCGTGAAATGGGCGTTTTGCGGAAAAATGATTTTAAAAAGTTTAGATTTAAGCAGATTTTTTCACAGTTAGCAAACATACCAGATAAGGTTAAGTTTTGTGATAAGTTTGACATTGTATACGTTAATTCTATCGTTGTTGTTGATTATTTAATTGCATGTCATTACACAACTGCTAAATCAATTGTTCATATACATGAAATACCTAGTAAATTATTAACAGGTATTTTTCAGAGATTAATAAAGTTTTCCCAAAGTTATTCGATATTTATTTCCAACGCCGTGAGGCAAAACTTTCCCAAAATTAGGAATGGCGAGATAGTGCTTAATGGAATTCAAGGCTTTGCATATTGTAATAGGCATTGTAAAGAAATATTGAATATTCTCCACATAGGGAGAATTAATGCCTGGAAGGGACAAGATTTTTTATTGAGATCAATAGCCGGTTTAGATTCTAAATCGAAAAAAAGGATTAATGTTCATATAGTTGGCGGAGTATTTGAAGATCAAATTCACTTCAAAACACAGTTAGAAACTATGGTCACAGAATACAGCTTGAATTCAATTGTATCATTTCATGATTTTCGCGAAAACCCTGAAGAAGATTATAGGTGGGCAGATGTTGTAGTGGTTCCTTCTAAACTTCCAGAACCATTTGGGTTAGTTGCAATAGAAGCTATGAGCACTGGCGCCATTGTACTTGCTGCTAAACACGGAGGACTCAGTGAGGTTTTCGAAGATGGTACTAGTGGTATTTACTTTGAGCCCAATAATGAAGAGGCATTAAAGGAGGCCTTAACAGGTATATTGAACAGTTCAGAGAAGGTGAAACTACTTTCTAGGAATGGTCACAAAATATATAAGGAAAAGTTTACTGAGGAAGCCTACATTTCAAGGTTTGCTGCAGCAATTGGTAATATTGAAGAATAGGAAAGTAAAGTGAAAATAGGTATATTAGGTACAAGAGGGATTCCAAACCATTATGGTGGATTTGAACAATTTGCTGAATATTTGGCTAAGTATTTAGTTCGTAAAGGTCATGAGGTAATCGTTTACAATAGTCATTTACATCCATACCAAGAGAAGGTATGGAAGGGTGTACAGTTGGTTCATAAATTTGACCCGGAGGATAGAATTGGAACAGCAGGTCAGTTTATATATGATTTGAATTGTATTCTTGATTCACGTAGTCGTAATTTCGATATTCTTTTACAATTAGGCTATACCAGCAGTAGTATTTGGGGGAAATTACTCCCTAAAAGTAGTACAATTATTACTAATATGGATGGTTTGGAGTGGAAACGTACGAAGTATTCCCCAAAAGTAAAACGATTTTTATTGTGGGCTGAAAAACTCGGGGTTAAGTACAGTGATTATTTAATTTCTGACTCTGTTGGGATTCAAAAATATTTATTAGAAAAATACAAAGTAAAGTCCACATTTATTCCATATGGGTCGCATAATGTCGAAAATTATTCGCTTGATATAATTAAAAGGTATAAAGTTGATGCCTATCAATATTCCATGTTAATTGCCAGGCTGGAACCTGAAAATAGTATTGAAATTATTCTTGATGGGGTAAAAAGGATAAATCATGCTACTCCATTTCTAGTTGTAGGTAAGCATAATACAAAGTATGGGGAGTATCTAAAAACAAAGTATTCCGGGGAATCGAGCATAAAATTTCTAGGTGGTATTTATGATATAGAAGAATTAAACAGTTTAAGATACTTCTCAAAGGTTTATTTTCATGGTCATACGGTTGGTGGTACAAACCCTTCTCTTTTGGAGGCGATGGGATCAGGTGCCCTAATTTGTGCTAATGATAATATCTTTAACAAATCCATATTAGGTGAGGATGCATTATATTTTTCTAACTCCAATGATGTTTTAAAGGTTCTATCGTTAGATAAAATTGAATCTAGGAAAGAAACAATTAATAACAATTATAAAAAGATTGAAGAAAATTATAATTGGGATAAAATTGTAACTGAATATGAGCAACTTTTTTTTACTTGCTCAAAAAGATTGTAAATGCTTAAATGTATTGAAAAGAACCTTGTTTCTTGTATACTCATCTTATTTTTCTTTTTTGATGTAGTTAATTTTTTCCAGTCAAGGTATTCTGAATTGGTTATTAGTAATACCGTGTCTATATTCTGGAAAGGATTTGTAGAAGTCGCAATATTAGCATACTTACTTTACACTAGGAACCATCGTAATATTTTATATATTATAATTTGTTTTATCTTTATTCCCCTTATTTGGTACTTTGAATATCTATTTATTGCGACTCCAGAGAAGTTGTTTTTGTCTATTGTTAAAATAATAAGGGATGTTAATAAGTTTATATTCCCAGTAGTATTATTTTTATTTGTAAAAAGTTATCCGTACCAGAAAATTAACTCTTCACTAAAGGTTTTCGAAGGCTTATATCTTATAATGGCAACTATTGTAGTAGTTGCTTTTCTTTTCGATTTACCCTTGTTATATACCTATGGGGCTAATAGGTTTGGTTTTACCCCTCCATTCGCAGGTAGAAATGAAATAACGTTATTCTGGATAATCGGAATTATATACCTTTATTCAAGGTGTAGGTCAACTTTAAGTTACAAATACTATGGAATGTTATTTTTAGTAAGCTTTGCTTCTCTGCTTTTGGGAACCAAAGCTGTATTATTATTTCATTTTTGTTTTGTTATTTATCTTTTCCTCTTTGAATTCAAATTAAAACCTTTTAATAAACTATCTATTATTAGTATTGTAATACTTGGAATTATAAGCTTTGCAGTATTTTCTGGAATTGTTGACTTTTTTCTGGTTATAAGCAAAGAGCATGGAGTTTTAACCGGTCTTACATCTAAGAGGAATCTTCTTTTTATTCATGATTTTTTGCCAATAACTAAAGGTTGGCATTGGTGGAATTTTCTCTGGGGAGGATGTTTTAAGGATAAGTTCCCTATTGTAGAAATGGATATTTTTGATTTATTTCTCATGGTTGGAATAATAGGAGTAATTGGTTATTTTTATTTGATTTTCAATACATTATTTAAGTTTAATGCAAAAAATAAATTAGCATGGTTTTTTGTGTCTCAATTTGTAATACTTGGAGCTTTAGCTGGACATGTATATGCAAGTGGCATTAATGCTATTTGGCTCGCATTATTATGTGTTTTCTTACATCGAGTCGAACAGTCTTGAATTCAAATATTTATATCAGCATAATTTGATATTGCTAACTGTAATAAATCCGATAATATGAAAGGTATAATACTAGCCGGAGGCTCTGGCACACGCTTACACCCTATAACTTTAGCTACATCAAAACAGCTCTTGCCGGTCTTTGATAAGCCAATGATTTATTACCCATTGTCTGTTTTGATGTTAGCAGGCATCAAGGAAATATTAATCATTACAACGCCCGAGGATCAGGAAGGATTTAAACGTTTGCTAGGTGATGGAAGTCAATGGGGAATTAACTTGAAATATGTTGTTCAATTTTCACCAGATGGTTTGGCCCAGGCTTTTATTCTCGGAGAAGAGTTTATTGGTGATGACGATGTTTGTTTAGTATTAGGGGATAACATTTTCTATGGACACGGTTTTGTTGACTTACTAAGTAATGCTGTCAAAACTACTAAGGATGCAAATAAAGCTGCAGTATTCGGATACTGGGTGAATGATCCTGAAAGATATGGAGTTTGTACATTTGATGCTTCAGGGAATGTAACTACCATCGAAGAGAAACCTGAAGAACCAAAATCTAATTACGCCGTTGTTGGGTTATATTTTTATCCGAATGATGTCATTAAGGTTGCGAAAACGATCCAGCCTAGTAGTAGAGGCGAGTTAGAAATAACTACGGTAAATCAAGCTTATCTTGATAAAAATCGGTTAAAAGTTGAATTAATGGGACGAGGATTTGCCTGGTTAGATACCGGAACGCATGAATCTTTGTTAGAGGCCAGTCATTTTGTAGAAACATTAGAAAAACGAATTGGTTTAAAAGTGGCATGTCCGGAAGAGATCGCTTATAATCAAGAATGGATATCCAAGGAACAATTGCTTGCACAAGGTGAGAAATTGAGTAAAAATCAATATGGACAGTATTTATTATCGATTGCTAAACGATAGGAATGAAATTTATTGAGACAGAGATAGAAGGTTTGGTAATCATTGAACCTAGAGTATTCGGAGATCATAGAGGCTATTTTTTTGAATCATTTAATCAAAAACAATTCGAAAAAAGTATTGGAAAAGTTCAATTTGTTCAAGATAATGAGTCTCGTTCTAGTTTTGGTGTTCTGAGAGGACTGCATTTTCAAAAGCCCCCATATAGTCAGGCAAAGTTGGTCAGGTGTATTGAAGGTCAGGTGTTAGATGTAGCTGTTGATTTAAGAAAAGGATCACAGACTTTTGGCAAGCATGTTTCAGTCATCTTATCCGATGAAAACAAACGACAGTTTTTTGTTCCTCGTGGTTTTGCACATGGATTTGTAGTATTAAGTAAGTCTGCTATTTTTTCCTATAAAGTTGACAATTGGTATGCTCCTGAGTATGATTCCGGAATTTTATGGAACGATCCTCAATTAGGAATTGATTGGAACATTGACAATGATTCCATATTGCTTTCTGGGAAAGATAAAGAATTGAATACATTGAATCTGCTTGATATACCTCAAGAGTTTGCAATTTAAAATAATCTTATATTATAAATAAATGAACATTCTTGTTACGGGTTCCAATGGTCAACTAGGATCTGAATTAAAAATTATTTCAAAGGGTTATTTTGATCATTCTTTTTTATTTACAGATGTTGATGAGCTGGACATTACTGATTCACAAAAATTACTCGAATTTTTCGAGAAGAATGAGATTGATGCTGTCATCAACTGTGCAGCCTATACTGCTGTTGACAAAGCTGAGGCCGAAAAAGATTTAGCTTTCAAGATTAATGCCTTAGCAGTCGAAAATTTAGTAAAGGCATGTGAAGAGTATCATGCGAAGTTGATTCATATTTCTACGGATTATGTATTTAACGGACAGTATTTCCTGCCTTTGGCTGAAACAGAAAAAGAAGAGCCACTGGGAGTGTATGGTTTGACCAAGCGAGAAGGAGAAGAAATTGTTGTAAACTCATCCGTTGATGGGATGGTGATACGTACTTCCTGGTTATATTCTTCATTTGGGGATAACTTTGTAAAAACCATGTTGCGTTTGGGAACTGAAAGA
>Ga0193953_1000319_pt1 | contig 27215 bp, 20 predicted proteins | sample BB_4_MG_FD_140325 | JGI IMG/M metagenome (GOLD analysis project Ga0193953, IMG submission 140325) | Microbial mat bacterial communities from the Broadkill River, Lewes, Delaware, United States - BB_4_MG | ecosystem: Environmental > Aquatic > Freshwater > River > Microbial mats | place: USA...
TAAAGAAGAAAGCTTATTAAGCTGCCCTAAACCTTCCAATGTTAATAATCCATTAGCACTTAAATCTAAAGAAGAGAGATTACTAAGCTGATCTAAACCTTCCAGTGTCAATAATTGATTACTACCTAAGTTTAAAGAAGAGAGATTGCTGAGTTGCTCTAAACCTTCTAATGTCACTAATTGATTACCATCTAAATTTAAAGAAGAGAGGTTACTTAGTTTCTCTAAACCCTTCAGTGTAGAAAGCCTATTTAACATTAGATTTAAAGAAGAGAGATTAAGCTGTTCTAAGCCTTTCAGTGTTGATAATAGATTATTTTTTAAATCTAAATAAGAAAGATTATTAAGCTGTTCTAATCCTTCCAAAGTTGATAAATCATTATCTCTTAAATCTAGGCTAGTAAGTTGCGTCAGTTGGCTCAGCCATTTTAAAGGTTGTTGTAAATAATGATTACGAATTTCAAGATGGGTTAAGTTGGGGAAGTTAAAAATATCTTCAGGGGCATCATAAGAGGATAAGGTGAGTTTTAAACCACTGATATTTTCATAAGGAATATTTAACTTTTTTACATCAGCATAGTGTACAAATAAACCTTTAATATTTGCTACTCTCTGCAATGGATTATCAAAAAGGTTTAATTTTTTTAGGTTTGGAAGTTGCTGTATCTCTTCAGGGATGACTTGAATAGCATTGTCACGCAGGTTTAGCTCCTCTAAATGACTTAAGCTAAATACCTCAGGAGGGATAGTAAGAAGCTTGCGCCAACAACAACTTAAATCTAAAACCTTAGTTTTTTTCTTTCTACACTCTTCTATTTTTTCTAAAGTAGTTAGGGGGGGGAGAAAGTCGTGCATTAACGAATACCTTGATGGTGTAGATTGTGTAGATCTAATGAAGGAGATGCTTTGAGTTTCTCCAAACTTTTAAGGCTTAATAGTTTGTTATGCCCTAAACCTAAAAAAGAAAGATTAGTAAGTTTTTCTAAACCATCCACCGTTGATAATTGGTTATTCATTAAATTTAAAGAATAAAGATTGCTGAGTTTTTCTAAACCCTCTACTGTTGATAACTGATTGTAACTTAACTCTAAAAAAAGGAGGCTGCTTAGTTGTTCTATCCCCTTTAATGTTAATAATTGATTGTCACTTATACTTAAAGCAGTGAGCTTAGGAAGCTGCCCCAAACCTTCTAATGTTGTGAGTTTATTGTAGCTTAGCTCTAAAAAAACTAAGTTATTAAGTTGTTCTAAACCTTCTAATGTAGATAGTTGACCATAACTTAGATCTAAAGAAGTTAACTGACTTAAATTTTCTAGACCTTTTAATGTAGATAACAGGTTTCCTCCTAAATCTAAAGCGGTCAGCTGACTTAATTTCTCTACACTTTTTAATGTTGATATTGGATTAGCCCCTAACTCCAAAGAAGTGAGCTGACTAAGATGTACTAAATTATCTACTGTTGATAGTTTATTGCGACGTAAATTTAAGGAGGTAAGAGTGCTTAATTTTTCTAACCCTTTTATTGTTGATAATTTATTAGCACCTAAATTTAAAGACGTTAAATGATGAAGTTGTTGTAAAGTCATCATATTAAAGTCAGATAATGCACCTTCAGAATTAGAAAGCTTATTATGATTCAAATCTAAAGAAGTGAGGTTATTCAGCTGTTCTAAACCTTTTAATGTTGATAATTTGTTATGCCCCAAGTCTAAAGAGGTCAGCTTATTCATCTGCCCTAACCCCTCCAGTGTTAATAGTTGGTTATCACTCAAGTCTAAAGAAGTGAGGTTATTAAGTTGTTCTAAACCTTCCAATGTTGATAATTGGTTATTTCTAAGAGTTAAAGAAGTCAGGTTTTTAAGTTGTTCTAAGCCTCTTAATTTGGCTAGATTATTTCCTCCTAAACCTAAAGAAGTCAGGTTTTTAAGTTGTTCTAAACCTTTTAATTTGGCTAGATTATTTCCTCCTAAATTTAAAGAAGTCAAGTTTTTAAGCTGTTCTAAACCTTCTAATGTTGATAGTTTATTACAACCTATATTTAAAGAAGTTAACCTATTAAGTTCACTTAACCCCTTTATTGTGGATAGTTTGTTATAATATAAATTTAAATAAGTTAGATTTTTAAGTTGATCTAAACCTTCTAGTGTTGATAATTTATTAAAACTTAAATCTAAGCTTGTTAGCTGAGTAAGCTGACTTAACCACTCTACAGGTTTTTTAAAGTCATGAAGGCTAATATCAAGATGTGTTAAATTAGGAAAATCAAAAATATCCTTAGGGGGGTGCTTAGAGGATAAGGTAAGTTTTAAACCACTGATATTTTCATAAGAAATATTTAGCTTTTTTACATCAGCATAATGTACAAATAAACCTTTGACATTTGCTACTTTTTGTAATGGGTTATCAAGGAGGTTTATTTTTTTTAAGTTTTTAAGCTGCTTAATTTCTTCAGGGATAACTTGGATAATATTATCTCTTAGATCAAGCTCCTCTAAATGGCTTAAGCTAAATACTTCAGGTGGAATAACAGGTAATTGCATATCTAAGCAAGTTATATCATCCATAGGATCACTTAAATCTAAAACCTTAGCTTTCTTCTCTCTACATGCTTCTATTTTTTTTAAAGTATTAGGTCGAGTTTTAAAACTATCCATTTTTAATATTCCTTTGATTTAATAAACTAAGAATTATTATACGTGATTTTCAATTATTTCCCTTTTAATTTATATAAATAATTACGGGTACGGAAGAGATTTATATAGTTATTTTTGATATCTAATTGTTCAATAGGAGGGAAATTAATGGGATGTTTATCTATATAGAGCTGCTCTAATTTAGGTAAAGTAAATAATTTATCAGGTAGATGAATACCCTTGTTATTGTCTAGATAGAAAAAATATAAAGAGGTGAGATTGCTAAGCTGTTCTAAACCTTCCAGTGTTGATAATTGATTAGAACCTAAGTATAAAGAAGTGAGCTTGTTAAGTTGCTCTATCCCCTCCAATTTTGATAAATGATTATGACTCAGATTTAAGACAGAGAGCTTAGTAAGCTTTTTTAAGCCCTTAAGTGTTAATAACTGATTACTACTAAAAGATAAAGAGGAGAGATGACTCAGTTGCTCTAAACCTTCTAATGTTGAGAGTTGGTTATTACTCACATCTAAAAAAGAAAGATTATGAAGCTGTTCTACCCCCTTTAGTGTGGATAAACTATTACTACTTAAAGATAAAGATGATAAGTTTTTTAGTTTTCCCAAACCTTCCAATGTGGATAAATGATTAGTACTCAAATTCAAAGAAGAGAGGTTGCTAAGTTGTTCTAAACCTTCTAGTGTTGAGAGCTGGCTATTACTCAAACTCAAAGAAGAGAGGTTGCTAAGTTGTTCTAAACCTTCTAGTGTTGAGAGTTGGCTATTACTCAAAGCTAAAGAGGAGAGCTTGTTAAGTTGCTCTACACCTTTCAATGTTGATAATTGATTAGAACTTAAATCCAAACAGGAGAGAGTGTCTAGGTTCTCTAAACCTTCTAGTGTTGAGAGCTTATTGCCACTCAAATGTAAACAGGAGATATTACTCAGCTTATCTAAACCTTCTAATGTCGATAGCTGATTATAACTCAAACCTAAATAAGAGAGATTATTCAGTTTTTCTAAACCTTTTAGGCTTGAAAGCTGATTATCAAATAACTGTAAGTAGGTGAGGTTGCTGAGCTGTTCTAAGCCTTCTAATGTTGATAATTTATTACTAAATAAAGTTAAAGAGGTGAGGCTATTGAGCTGCTCTAAACCTTTTAGAGTTGATAGCTTATTATTAGATAGGTTTAAAGATTTGAGCTTATTAAACTTAAGCTCTCCTAAGCTGTCTAATGTTGCTAATTTATTAAAGCTCAAATCTAAAGAAGTAAGATTTTTAAATTGCTCTAAGCCCTCGAATTTTAATAATCGATTAAAGCTTAAATTTAAAGAGGTAAGTTCATTACACTGCTCTAAGCCTTCTAATGTTAATAACTGATTAAAGCTTAAGTTTAAAGAGGTAAGTTTATTAAACTGTTCTAAGCCTTCCAATGCTGATAATTGATTATTAAATAAATTTAAAAAAGAAAGGTTACTAGGCTTTTCTAAGCCTTTTAATGTTGATAAATGATTAGAATTTAAATCTAAATAGGATAAGTTATTGAGCTGCTCCAACCCTTTTAAGGTCGACACTTGATTAGAACTTATATCTAAATAGGATAGATTACTAAGTTGCTCTAAGCCTTTCAATGTTGATAAATGATTAGAGCTCAAATTTAAAGAAGTGAGATTAGATAAATACTCCAGACCACTTAAGCTAGATAGCTCATTACAACTTAAATCTAGGCTAGTCAGCTGAGTTAGTCGGCTTAACCATGTTAAAGGCTGTTGTAAGCAATGATTACAGATTTCAAGATGAGTTAAATTGGGGAGGTTAAAAATACCCTCAGGGGCATCATGAGAGAATAAGGTGAGCTTTAAACCACTAATATTTTCGTAGGGAATATTTAACCTTTTTACATCAGCATAATGCAAAAATAAGCCTTTAATATCTGCTACTTCCTGTAATGGGTTACCACAGAGATTTATTTTTTTTAAGTTTGGGAGTTGCTTAAGTTTTTTAGGAATAAGCTGAATAGCATGATCGCTTACATTTAATTCTTCTAAATGGCTTAAGCTAAATACTTCAGGTGGAATAATAGGGAGTTTTATTTCTTGCTGTATAACAACACCACCACACTTAGTTAAATCTAAAACCTTAGCTTTTTTCTCTCGGCATTCTTCTATTTTTTTTAAAATTTCAGGTGGGGTTTTAAAGTTGTACACTCTTGGCAATCCTATTCATTTGATGTTCCCTATTAGGTTTATTAACTGAAGTTACACAATAGAGTCAAACAGACTCTGTGATCAATACCAGTAAAATGAGAGAGCACAAATGCTCACAGAGTCTATTTACTTCTTTTATAATAAGCATGTTTAATTTATTGGTGATGTATTTTTATGTGCTACAACTACATCTGGGTAAAGTTCAGCTAAGGACATAGAACGCCCATTTTCTACCACTACACGTGCATGACGACGACTTAATTCATTGGGTTCTTTAACACCACATGAATGTGCAATCACCCCCACTTCATAGACCATATTACGCACATAATTTGCTACTCGTACCGATTTATCTCCCACCACTAAGCCATGTTGTAACTTTTTATCATGGGTGGTAATCCCTGTCGGACAGGTATTTTTATTACATTGCAATGCTTGAATACAGCCCAAAGCAAACATAAATCCCCGTGCGGAAACAATATAATCAGCCCCCATACACAATGCCCATGCGACACCAGTAGGAGTGACTAATTTACCTGAAGCAATAATTTTAACCCGATCTCGTAAGTCATGGCGGGTTAAAGCATCTACTAATAAAGGTAGGCTTTCCCGTAAGGGCATCCCCATATTATCAATTAAGCTCATTGGGGCTGCTCCAGTGCCCCCATCAGCACTATCCAAAGTGATAAAATCGGGGGCACTGTCAATACCACGCTGTTGAATCAGGGTAAATAGTTTTTCTAACCAGCGTTCATTGCCTAGTACTGCTTTAAAGCCTACAGGTTTTCCTGTTACATCACGTATATGAGCAATCATATCTAATAAATGATCATTATTATTAATGTCAGGGTGGCGATTTGGGCTAATTGCTGCTTGTCCTTCTGGAATATTGCGAATACGCGCAATTTCAGCGGATACTTTAGCAGCGGGTAAAATCCCCCCTTTTCCCGGTTTTGCACCTTGGCTGAGTTTAATTTCAAACATTTTTACCTGCTCATGAGCTGCCACTTCACGTAACTTATTATCATCCAAATGACCTTCTAAATTACGTACCCCATTTTTAGCTGTACCGATTTGAAAAATAATATCCGCGCCCCCTTCTAGATGATAATCAGATAAGCCCCCCTCTCCTGTATTCATCCAGCAGCCTGCTTGGCGTGCCCCATTAGATAAGGCGAGTATAGCGGGTTTGGATAAGGCACCATAACTCATACCTGAAATATTAAAAATTGAAGCAGTGGTATAAGGATATTTACAACCTTCACCAATGGTGCGTGGTCTGGAAGTAATGGCATCTTCATCTAAGGTTGGAAAAGGGCAGTTAATAAAATAAACCGTCCCTTGTGGGCGTAAGTCACGACTGGAACCAAAGGCGACAGTATTATTCACATTTTTAGCCGCACGATATACCCATGAGCGTTCAGCGCGATTAAAAGGCAACTCTTCCCTATCCATTGCAAAAAAGTATTGGCGGAAAAACTCCCCTATATTCTCAAAGAAATATCGGAAACGCCCAATAACAGGGTAATTACGGCGAATACTGTGTGTGGTTTGCCGTATATCAATAATATAAAAAATAACTACTGTGAGCAGTAATGCCCCAATGATAAAAATAAAAAACATGGACATAATTTCTAGTAAATTGACTAAAAATTGTGATATACCTGACATTTCATCCGCCATCATAAACTCCTTAAATGATGATAAATATTCTCACCATTTATAAGCAATCTGTATCAATGAGTATAGGTGTAAAATAGAGGTTCTATAAGAAATGACCGTATTAAAGCATCAAAACTAACGGTTTATTATCCAGTATTGAGACAAATAGACTTTAAGAGCCAGATAGCTAATCTCTCAAACCTGTGAATTATTGTTATTACTATGATTTTAAATAAAGTGTTCCCTTTGCATCCTTGCATGGGAGTACGTCCTTATTGAATTTAAGTTTCCACTTCCTCTTCTGGTAAGTAATTAGCTATGAGCTGCTGTTGCAAATGGGTAGGTAAAGGCTCGTAGTGACTCAACTCCATACTGAAAAAACCTTGTCCTCCTGTGGCAGAACGTAATTCAGTGGTGTAATTCATCATCTCACTCAAAGGCACTTCTGCTTTAATAATCACCCGATGCCCATAAGACTCACTGCCTTGGATACGTGCGCGTTTACTGGCAAGCGCGCCTGTAATATTCCCCATATTTTCATCAGGACTGGTAATCTCCGCTAATACAATTGGTTCTAATAAAATCGGTTTGGCGCGCCGTACTGCGGCTAAAAATGCCTTTTTACCTGCTGAAACAAAAGCGATCTCTTTAGAGTCAACTGAATGATATTTACCATCATAGACTTCTACATCAATATCTTGCATGGTATAGCCTGCGGCAACACCTGAATCAATCGCCTGTTGAATACCTTTGTATACAGCGGGGATAAATTGGGCAGGAATCGCGCCCCCTGTAATCGTTTGATGTAAATGACAACCAGCCCCCCGCTCACGGGGCTGGATGCGTAAAGAAACTTCTCCAAATTGCCCTGCGCCGCCTGTTTGCTTTTTATGTCGATAATGCCCTTCTGCAGCTTGGCTGATGGTTTCACGATAAGGAATTTTAGGCGCACATGTTTCCACTTCTACCCCATAATATTGCTGGATTTTTTCCAAGGCAACCCGTACATGTAATTCACCTAAACCTTGTAACACTGTTTCATTTAGTGCGGCATGATGAGTGATCTGTAAACAAGGATCTTCAGCGGTAATTTTATGTAATGCGGTACTGATTTTTTGCTCATCCCCTTGTTTTTTTGCACTAATCGCCAAAGAAAACATGGGTTCAGGAAAATCAAGGGGTTTTAAATGTAAGTAATCTTCATCATGTGAATCATGTAATACCGCATCAAAATGAATCGCCTCTACTTTGGCAACCGCACAAATATCCCCAGGGATACCTTTTTCAATTTCCTGTTGCTGTTTACCCTGTAGTTGTAATAAATGATTCACCTTAAATGGCTTTCTTCCATCACCAATAAAAAGCTGGCTGTCTTTTGTAATCGTGCCTTGATGGATACGAAATACCCCTAATTTTCCCATAAAAGGATCAGCGGTAATTTTAAAAACATGAGCAATAACATGCTTATTTTCATCCGCTGTGGCATAAAAAGCGGTTTCCTCCTCGGCTTGCCCTTTTAAAAAGGGGCGTGGATTCCCTTCTAAAGGATTAGGCATTAAACGGCTTATCACAGTAAGCAACTCATTCACGCCTGCCCCTGTACGTGCAGAAACAAAACAAATTGGGATTAAATGCCCTTCTCGTAAAGCACGTTCAAAAGGTTGATGCAATTGCTCAGGAGAAAGATCTTCTCCTTGCTCTAAATACAATGCCATCAGCTCTTCATCTACTTCCACCACTTGATCAATAATTTCAGTATGAGCGGTGCTAACAGAAGAAAAATCAGCTTCACCATCAGGGGAGAAAAAACAATCTACCACTGATTCCCCTTGTTGAGCAGGTAGGTTAATTGGCAAACAAGTTTTACCAAAAGTTTCTTGAATATCATTAATTAACCGCTCTAGTTCATTATCCTTTATATCTATTTTATTAATCACAATCATACGACATAAACGTCGCTTTGCTGCTTTTGCTAACATGCGGCGGGTGACCATTTCAATCCCTGCTTGGGCATTGATGACCACAGCAACGGTTTCAACTGCTGGGAAAACACTTAAACTTTGACCAAGAAAATCAGGTGAGCCGGGAGTGTCTACTATATTAATGTGTCTTTGTTGATGTTCAAAGTTAACTAAACTGGCATTTAAAGAATGTTGATGGGTTTTTTCTAAGCTATCAAAATCACAAACTGTGTTGCCTGTTTCAACTTTACCAATATGAGTGCTTGCCCCTGCATGGTGTAACAAGGCTTCAATAAGCGTTGTTTTGCCTGCGCCTGTTTGACCAACAAAGGCAATATTGCAAATATCTTGTGTTGTATACTGTGCCATCTTATTTTTATCTTTTTATCTGGAAAGTGAGAAAAGACACCATCATTAATCATGGTGTATAACTATGACTATAGACCAGAATGTCAGGACTTGCCTGCTATAAAATAAGGGGTAAGAGAGGGAAAATTTAATAATCTCTCGCCCAGATTTATAAGGATAATCAATTGATGAAACGAGGTTAAAATACCAAAAACTTTATAATATTAACTAAAGTTACGCACTAGTCAGAAAATTATGATATCCATAAAACCGTAGCGGCGTTGCATGCAACGCTTTTCATTGAACTCAATGTGGTCATGATTGATGACAGCGGGATGATTGAAAAATAAAAAATTGCTTTATTATATTCATCTCATGAATTCTATTATAGTGGTTATGAACTGCTGGTTGTTGGGGTGAATGAGATCACGAGAACATTGCGTGCAACGTCACTACAATATATAAGATAACGACACCAGTAAAACAAGAGATCACAAAGCCTATTTGGTTCTATTGCGTAACTTCAGTTAAATAGTTTATAAGGTCTTTTACTATCCCCTGTTTTTTAGTAATTACTTTTCCTTTATAAAGACTAAAATGAGTAAAAAACAATATAATCTATTTACCTAAATTTATTAAATTAAAATATAATACAATTTCTAATTACTTTCATTGTTAATGATTTAACTTTTGTTATATACAGTTATAATTATTGATTTTATAGTACTTTTTCTAAAAAATAAAAAAGAAAGCTTAATTAATATATTTATTTAACACACTTATAGTAAGTATGCTATTGATAGTATTTAGATAAATAGTTAATTTTTTATTTAAATAGCTTGTTTAAGTTATATAAAGTGCATAAAAATAAAAGAAGTACAGGTAAAAACTGTTTTATGTACCTATTATTGATAAATAGATTATGTAATAACAGAAGAAGGTATTATACAAAATAACCATGACATCATAACACGAAGAAATAAAAGCTATCTCATTGATAATCAATGGATAAATAAAAATATTAAAAAGTTAAAAATAAAGCTACTTTTTCTTGTCACTATGGTGTCATAAATTTTATTTAATTTAAGCGATTGTTTTTATATTAAATAAAATAATCAGTCGTGAGTATATATATTATGTGGATTAAACAAACAATTGGTGAGCAACGTAAGTTATTGGGTAACTTATTTGAGCCTGTCATGCTGAATTTAGCAAAAAATTGTGCAGCACATTGGGCTGATATTGATGCACTTGATGCGGCTTTATCCAAGCATTATCACAGTGTGCCACACTGTCATCTTATCTATGCCATTGATAAATTTGGCAAGCAAATTAGTTCTAATGTAGCAGGGGATGGCATTGAGGCTGCCTACCGTAATCAAGATTTATCACGCCGTCCATTTTCTGTCAGCTTATACCCTAAAAGACATTTTATGCTGTCATCTGTGTATATTAGTCATAATACAGGTCGTCCTTGTATTAGTGCTGTACAACCTGTGATTGTTGAACAACAATTTTTAGGGTTTGTTGTCGCTGATTTTGATATTCGCCATTTGCCATTATCCATCAGCCCACAGCATACAGAACAGACAAAAAATCATAGTACAAGCTTACACCATCCTATCCATGCTGGTAGTGTTTTCAGTACACGTACAGTACAAAAACGTACTCCTAGTCAATTAGATGAGTGTATTACAGATGTATTACGCATGCTAGCAACATTGATGAGTGAGCAAGGTGTATTCCATTGCACACTACATTTTTCTAGTAGCCAAGTCATGCTATGGCAATTAAATGAGCCACACCACTATCGTTTATACAGTGTGGATCAATTACTCAGTGAAGAAATGAATCGCGCCTATCCACGTATGCATTATCCTGATAATGCCTTATTGGATAATACACAAATCCAATTAATATTAGAACGTTTTCGTAGTTTACGCCTTGCTGACAATGAATTTTATTTGCGTTCAGGCTCTATTAACAGTATGAATGGGATGGTTGGCTTAAGTTTTACCACTGAAGGCTCTCAATATATGCCTGCAGAAACATTTTTAAGCAAGGATTTATCCTTTTGGTTTTCCCCCAAGATGACAACTGTTGTAAATGAATAATAACATCCTTATCTCTTGCTCCTGCGTATTTTTACGCGGGAATGCCTTTCTTGGTAGCTTATGTCAGAAATCAGCCTTCATCATTTTAATGGAAATACTATAAATACTCACTAACCAATGTATTAATGCTATACGTCCCACTCACTCAAAATATATCCACTTTTTATTTTTATGAAGCAATATTTATTTAATACTTGCATTTAAAAGTTATCCCCCCTAATTTTATAGAAAAGCTACCTAGGACACTGCTTCACCTTTTTACAATGTGGTGTATTATGATTAATCAAATTAAAACATCTGATAGCAATTGGCGAACCCAACTTATGCAAGCAGTAAATCAGCAACAAAGTATTATGTTAATTGATGATGCACAGCTTGGATTTTATGATAAAAGTGATTTGTCTGCCTATATTGCATCCCAACCCACTGAAAAAAAAATAACCCCTGCTGCATTATTAAGCATGGCTTCTAATGTTGGTTTAACAGGAATTGGAGTGTGGTTAGTAAGGTTAGCTATTGTTGATCCAGAACCTACTAGCAAATTGTCATTATTAGTGGCGGGAGGGATTACGTGTATTTTAACAGGTAGCTTGTCATTTCAACGTCACCTCACTGCACAGTCCCCCCCTTCTATCGAAATGACTTTAGAAGGAATTCGTATTTATTGGGATAAATAATAGATGCTGCCCTTCCTCTCCTTTTTCTTATTTTATTAAAAATAAATGATTTTCTAATATGATTGGCAAGAAAAGTGTATGGGGTACATGGTAGTAAAATAAAAAAGGAGGGTTGAATGGAACGCCTAATCAAACATGTATTAGATACCTTAGCTGACTTAGGGGATAGTGAGCAGGTTGCCCTATTTAGTATTCATGATACAGGCTATACAGGAGAAATTGTAGGGGGCTTTAATCAAGGGGAGTTTTTATCTGAAGGAAAAATTATCAACTTTAAAGATACACCAATAGAGCAAGTTATTAAGAGTAAACAATCAGATACCTTTGTGGGAAAAATGTATCATGGTTTACCCTTCCCTGCTTATGTTGAGGAAGTGGAATCACCAGAGTTTGAATGTTTATGCTTGCCTTTATTAGATGATAATGAGCAAATTTTAGGGGTGGCTATTCTGACCCAAAAAATCGGTATTTCAAAACCTGATTATCGTATCCAAACCTTAACGATGTTACGTACCCTGATTGCAGCGGCAATGGAAAATGCACGTCTATTCCAACTTGCAACAACTGACAGTTTAACGGGGTTATATGTACGGCGTTACTTTGAAATCCGCTTACAAGAAGAGATTACCCGCCTAAAACGTCATGGTGAACCCGTATCTTTATTAATGGTGGATATTGACCATTTTAAACAGGTTAATGATACCTATGGACATCAACAAGGGGATTTAGTTTTGCGAGAACTCGCTTGCCTATTATCTTCCTGTATTCGTAGTGAACTCGATTTACCTTGCCGCTATGGGGGGGAGGAATTTATTATTTTACTCCCTAATACTGATGAGTCAGGAGCCTATATTTTAGCACAACGTATTTTAGAGCAGTGTGATAATAACCCTTTTACTACATTTAATGGGGAAGCTTTGCATGTTACAGTGAGTATTGGGGTCGCCACCAATCAACAGCAGTGTGCAATGGATAAAGCTGAGTTTATTAGTAGTGCAGATAAAGCTTTATATCAAGCCAAAAATACAGGGCGAAACCAAGTGACAACCTACAATATAGAGCTGATGTAATATTTTTTAAAATGGAAAGTCATGAAAGTTTGTGGCTTGTTTAAGTGCATTACTAATATATTCAATATCATCCTCTGAAAAATAGGTATACATAGGTAAACTTAGTGTACGTTGTGCAGCAACCTCTGCCATAATAAATTGTCCTTCAGCATAGTTTAAATGCTGATAGGCAGGGTGTAAATGAGCAGGGGTAGGGCAATGTATTGCAGTGTGTACACCTTGTTCTAATAATGACTCACGTACTTGATCACGGTTTTCTACATCAATAATGTAATGACTGTATATACTGGTATTGTGTGGCTCAACATAGGGAGTTGTCACCACCATTTGTAAAGCTTCAGTATATAAATTCCCAACTCGTATACGCTGTGAAACTTCTTTTGGAAAAGCCGTCAATTTTTCTAATAAAATAGCCGCTTGTAAACTATTAAAATAACTGCTAATCCCTATATTTTCTTGCTTATCTTGACGATTACGTCCTTGCATACGTAATGAGCGCATTCTTTCGGCTAAACGTACATCATTAGTAAAACACGCCCCCCCATCCCCATAAGTACCAAAGGGAAGGTTGGAGTGAAAGCTGGTACAACCAATAGTGGATAGGGCACAAGAATCACGGTTTTTATAGGTTGCCCCAAAACTTTGCGAGCCTTCTTCAATCACAGGTAAGCCATGCTCGCCTGCAATTTTATTAATCGAATCAAAATCAGCACATTGCCCATATAAACTGGCTGCTACAATGGCTTTTGTCTGTGGGGTAATAGCGTGGCTTAATTCTTCTACATTTAAAGAAAATGTCTGGGGGTTAATATCGACAAAAACAGGTTTAGCCCCTAATAGGCTAATCGTATTAACAGTACACATATCTGTAAAAGGAGAGGTGATCACCTCATCCCCAGCCTGAATACCAACAGCCATTAAAGCTAAACGCAGTGCATCTGCACCACTGGCAACACTGATGCAATAACGGCTGTTTACATAATTTGCCAATTGCACTTCTAGCTCATTAATTTCAGGGGTTAAAATATAACGCCCTTGCTTTAAAATACCAAAAATACGTTTTTCTAATTCAGGACGTAATGTTAACTGTGTACTGGCTAAGTCATATAATTCATACTGATTATCATACTCTTGTTCTGCCAAGATACTGTACAATACTTCATGATCACCATACTCAATATGCTCAACCTTGCTATGAAAAGTATCCTCATTAGTCCAAATAATACTTTTATCAGGCAAAACACCTGCATCTAAACTCACAAGGGCATGTATTTTGTCAGGGTGATCAGCTGGAATTTCCTGCCAATGGATTGCCAGTGAAGAAAGAATTTCAACATGAGTCAGCAGTTCATCAAAAGCTTGTTTTTGTTCTGATGAAAACTGTGAATATAAGAGGGGTAACAAACAAGAGGGAATCCAAAAATGTACTTTATCACGCTGTAAACGTATAAATGTATTTTTTATATCATTTGTATGGGTTTCCAATAATACAGTAATCACATCACTGTATAAAATAATATTAAGATTTTTCATGTTAAGTCATTTTAATGTTGTGCCACATTGTGCACTACTTATTTTTACTCTAAATAATTGCCCAAAAATAAACAGTATGACCTAAAGCATAGCATGATAAATAAAATATTTATGTTGCGGTTTTATGCATTAGGAATATCTCAATACGTATTACTTTGAACAAGCCCTACCTTTATTTTTATTGTTATATGCCTGTTATAATATAAATAATGTGGTAAACATCAACTATTACCTCACCCTACCTGCTCCCTGCCACAACAATACAAAAAAGGAAACAAATAGTGTTAATTTAGAAAGAGAAATACAATATGGGTAGCATATTTTCTAATTATCTATGCAATACAAAGCAGTGTTTATAGTATATTGATTGATGACATTATAAATATAGGTGGCATAAAATCTATTATTTAAACTTAGCACCATAATACTCTTTTTATCCTACTTTTGTCACATGAGAATAGGCATTAAATTAGTATTTTTGAAGATAAATAGGGCATTTTTTTCTTATTTTAGGATTTTATCCTAAAAAGCTATATTAACACCTTTAATTTATCCTTCTTATAAAGAGATAAAAAAATAATAGCATTATTCTATACATCTATTCTCGCACCCTATTATCACTTAGTTTACACTAAGCAAGGTCTCAAAAAATGAAAAAAGAGTTAGTTAACAATGTCACAACGTAGTGTATTAATTACAGGCTGTTCTTCAGGCATTGGCTATTGTGTTGCACATGGCTTAAAAAAACGTGGATACCGTGTTTTTGCTACCGCTAGACAAGCTGAAGATGTACAGCATTTACAAGCTGAAGGTTTAGAAAGCATTGTATTAGATTTAGATGATTCTGAATCAATTAAGCAAGCTGTTAAGTATGTATTAAGTGAAACACAAGGGCAACTTTATGCATTATTTAATAACGGGGCTTTTGGACAACCGGGCGCAGTTGAGGATTTATCTCGCACAGTATTACGTCAGCAATTTGAAACTAATTTTTTAGGGACGCATGAGCTAACTTGTCTTATATTGCCTGCAATGCGTCAACAAGGGGAGGGGCGTATTATTCAAAACAGCTCAGTATTGGGCTTGATCACCTTGCCTTATCGTGGTGCATATAATGCCAGTAAATTCGCCTTAGAAGGTTTAAGTGATACTTTACGCTTAGAACTGATGGAAACCGATATTCATGTTTCTTTAATTGAACCCGGCCCAATCACCAGTGATTTCCGTATTAACGCCTATAAAAAATTCACACAGAATATTGATGCCAAGCACAGTGCACATCATGAAAATTATCATAATATGCAGCAGCGTTTTGACTCAAAAGATGACACAGCATTTACTTTACCTGCCGAAGCGGTATTAGAAAAAGTTATTCATGCCTTAGAATCATCACGTCCTAAAGTGCGTTATTATGTCACCTTTCCAACCTATCTTTTTGCAACATTACGCCGATTTTTACCACACAGTTGGCTTGACTGGGTGCTGTATCGTGTTTCAGGCAAAGGACGCAATTAAGCTTACATCACTATACAGCTGATTTTTTCTCTGCTGTTACCACAGGTGGAATATAGCAATGATTTGGATCATCACATAAAATATTTGGATTCCAATCAATTTGCTTATACATGGCGACATCTGTGCCATAAAAAGGATATTTGATAATGTCAAAATAAGGCGAATAATCAAAATCCTTGGGCGCAAAAAGGCGTGGGTTACGCTGAAACATCTGTATTCGTCCATCTTTATGTAATTTTTGTATCGGTAAAATGGGGTAATGGACAGACATAAACGCTTCTGCAATCATGGTAGAGCATACTGTACGCGTACTAAAACTAGCATGGTAATTAAATAAGCTTGAACGCCATTTACGAGGCAATAAGGCATAAGGAAACAGTAATCGCGCTAAATCTATCAATTGACGAATATTGTAGCCTGACCCCAAGCATTGGGTGACATAAGAGACCACTTTCTGGGCATCTTGTCGCTCAATACGTTGGGGGCGACAAATACGTAAATGCTCTTGTTCATAGCTTTTTAATGGCGTGACAACAGTCCCTTGCCCCAATAAAGCTTCAATCAGTAATTGCTCTTCAGGCTCAGCGGGATAGTAACGCTTAATAGCCGCGCGTAACCTTGGATCATCAATGTCATGTAAACGTCCAATATATAATGCAGAATGTGTCCACGAACTTTGTGTCACATTTTTGATCACCGCACTGACACGGCTACGCCCTTCTACAAGCAAGACATCACAGGGACGAATTTCATAACTGAGTCTATCAAAATCAGATAGATACATATCATCAACAGCACTTTCATGAACCAGCCAATCAACAAGCCACTGATAGCAACGGTTTGCACATTGAAAATACATGGTAACACCTCCTTACTATCATTCTTACCTTAGCCACTCTATAAGTATAAAAATGTCATTATTTTTGCATAATTTTTAGTTTTTATCTGAGTAACTGAGAAAAAATAATTTTTTATTTACAATAAAGTATAGTGCAGAAGGCAATTAATAGACCTATTAATAAAGACCAGTATTAACACTCTATACCTTTCAATTAAAATTATATTGACTAATTAAACTCTTAAAATGAGCTTTCAAGTAATGTGTAGCACCCCTCTTAAAAAATATTATTTAATATTACCCATATTCCTATATTTATTTTCTTTTTCTGTTTTTTCTGCAAGTTTTAATTGCCAACGTGCAAAAACACAAATTGAACACCGTATTTGTAATAATAAACAGCTTAGCCAATTAGACAGCCAATTAGGCACCGTGTATAAAAAAACCCGAAAATCATTACCTCCTAAAGATCAGCAGCAGTTAAGGCAAGCACAACGTACATGGCTAGCATTGCGTGAACAGCATTGTGTCGCTGCTGATTTATTATGTTTAACACATATGTATCAATTGCGTATTCGTACTTTATCCTCATGGAAAAAACCACTTAAACCAATAAAAAAAGTAGAACAAAATAAAAATAGTAGTAAAGCTGTACACAATCCTACTCAAACACCTAGTACACGTATTCCTTTAAAAGTTTTTAGGAATTATAAATTTTCTACCTGTATCCCCCAAAATAGCATTGGGCAGTTACCCATAAAAAATGCAGAAGGAGAAGGGGTTATTTTTTATACCTATCCACATGTCACAGCTAAAACGATGAACATCCATATTTTCTTTGCTAATGCTCAAAAGACACGCAATGAAGCAAAGATTTATTTACAACGTGTGCATAAAGAAAATGGTTGGAACACAATACACCATGCTCCACCATTAGCATTTAAATGGGTTACTGATTATTGGGGTTATGCAGAGCAGAAAAAAACGATAGGAATTGTAATGGTAGGTGAAGGTAAAACAGGGATTTTCACAGCTATTGTAAGTTGCCCGGCAGGACTAAAGCAGCAATGTATGCATTATTTCACCCCCATACTCAAGCATTTATCTCCTACCAATATTGGAACAACTAGCTGTTCATAATGATAATGATGGAAAAGTTATACTTCCTTTTATATGGCTAAATAAAATATCAGGCATAGAATCAGTGGATAAAATATAACTGCCCCCATAAAACCATCATTTACAACTTCTGAATTTTAGCCTACTGCGTAATATCAGTGAATCATGTATAGTGCAAATTTATCATGTGTTCAAAACATATTATTATTTGTTATAAGAACAAATAATAAAGTTTTAAGAGGGGGTTTTATGGATGATGAGCAGCTATTAAGGTACAGTCGTCAAATTCTGTTACCTGATGTTGATATTGATGGGCAACAAGCTTTACTTGATGCAAAAGTACTGATTATTGGCATGGGAGGCTTAGGATCACCTGTTGCTATGTATTTAGCTGCGGCAGGGGTGGGGCACTTATATTTATCCGATTTTGATACCGTTGATTTATCCAATTTACAACGGCAAATTGTGCATGGGGAAGCGGATATTGGTAAGTCAAAAGTGACTTCAGCCTGTGAAACCCTAGCAGATATTAATCCATTAATAAATTTAACCCCCATCACTGAAAAATTAGACGCACAACAATTGTTAGCCTATGCAACAGAGGTGGATGTTGTGGTGGACTGTACTGATAATTTAGCAACACGCTTTATGATTAATGAAGCCTGTGTACAAGCTAGAAAACCACTGGTATCAGGGGCAGCAATTCGTTTAGAAGGTCAAATTACAGTTTACCCTAACCAAGATGACAATACCGCCTGTTATCGTTGCTTATACCGTCAAGAAACACTGCCCACAGAAACCTGTAGTCAAACAGGGGTTATTGCTCCCTTGGTAGGAATTATAGGCAGTATGCAAGCTTTGGAAACCATGAAAGTCATTATGGGCTTAGGAGAAAGTTTAGCAGGACGTTTACTATTATTGGATGCCAGTACAATGGAATGGTGCGAGATGGCATTAAGCAAAAACCCTCAATGCCCTGTGTGTGCCATAGCCACTGAATAATTTTTGCTTATTATTTGAATGAACAGAAAATTAGGAGTGATTACAAGACTCTGAATGTGGGGGTGTTGGCTCAGGCTCACTGTAATGAGCTGGAAAAAATAAGCGACGACTGTGGATTTTTGTATCTAATACATTCCAAAAGCGTGAATTTTTATCTTCAAAATGAGATTGTACTAACCCAGCTAACATATCTGAAAATTGTAGATTTTTACTTTCACTGCTATTTGATTGACGGGTCACCAATTCAGTTTGGGTTGATTTTTCAAAACCTAATTGAATACGCAAATAATCATGCAAACTATTGCCACTTGCCACTTTAATACTGCGTTGATCAGGGTAAAAATTAACCCGCTGATATTGGCTCATTTCATCAATCAGTAATAATTTAATCATATAGTTGTACAACAAATTACTGTCATCACGCATATGTTGTTGCACATTTTGCTTGTGAGTGGTGATAGAGAAAAATTTAATATCAGGGTGGGTTTCAGTTAGCCGATAGGCTTGGCGGGCAAAGTGTTCACGTTCGACGGCATTCATATCTGCCCATTTCACTTCCCCTTGACGTGTCCATGAAAACTTTTTATATAATTTTCGGATAAAACGCTTGGGTAAATGTTCTTTTTCGGCAGGTGTGAGAACACAGGCAATGGTAATGTAGCGACTGGAGCCGCCAGCGCGGTAGGGACGATCAAATCGCCAGCCTAGATCACCACTCTCATCAAGATAGATTGAAATTGTCGCTGTCATGTAGGATAGGCTATAAAGCTTAAGGTAGTCCCTAGAGCTGGCACTTCTACAAAGTGCTTACGATACATACGCGTCGCAGTTATTCTAGGCTTTACCTACCTTGGGTTATATAATAGAGAAGTATTCATTTTTTTTCAAGTTTAACACCCCATACTACAATAAAAACTTGTAAATTACAAGTTGCATTTAAAAGCTATCTATTTGTTTTCATTCGATTTATATTTTTAATATTATTTTGCTTAATTCAATTAATCTAGGCTTAAAATATCCTATCTTTTCGTATAGTTCCATTATATAAACTGCCTATTTTAGATAAAAAACGCGTATACTATGCTGCGAACGCTTTGTGTGAAGCATAAACTCATCTTAAAGAGAAAAAATTTGTGTTTGGACAAAATAGAGAAGAAATGCGCCAATATTTTTTACAAGTATGGCAAAAACATCAACAAGAACAGAACTTAGATGCCTTAGAAACGATTGTAAAAAATATTATTTTACAACATCCCGAATACCAAGATCAGCTGGTTGAATCAGCGGTAGATAAAGATTATTTACCTGAAGCAGGACAAACAAACCCTTTTTTACATATGGGATTACATATTGCTTTGCATGAACAAATTAGCACAGATCGCCCTGCAGGTATTCGAGGATTATATCAAGCTGCTCGTTTAACAGGGCAATCTGAGCATGAGATTGAGCACCAAATGATGGAATGTTTAGCGGAAGCGATTTGGTCAGCACAACGTAATAATACAGCCCCAGATGAGCAAGCTTATTTTCGTGCATTACAAGCTTTATTTCGTTGATAGCTGGTCATGATGGAATAAAAACTATGCGGTGGTTACGCTGGAGTATAGCAGGATTAGGCGGGATAATTGGATTGCTTGCCTTAATAACAGGCTTATCACTACACGCGCCCCCGTCTAGTTTGCAGCTTAACCCTGATGAATTAGAAAAGTATCAGCTATTAGATCGTCATGAAAACCCCTTAACTATCACTTATAAAAACCCGTGGAATATTCACTATATTCTACCTTTAGCAAAAATTCCTGAAAAACTGCAAACCCTGTTTATTTTATCTGAAGATCAGCATTTTTATCAGCATACAGGGGTTGATTGGTTAGCCCGTTTTTCTGCTGTAAAGCAAAATATTCGCGCGGGTCGTGTGGTACGCGGAGCCAGTACAATCAGTGAGCAGGTAATCCGCTTATTACATCCTCGCCCTCGTACTCTTTGGTCACGTTGGCTGGAAGGCTTTGAAGCGATGCTATTAGAGCAACAGGTTTCTAAAGCGGAAATTTTAGAGTTTTATTTAAACCAAGTACCCTATGCGGGACAACGGCGCGGTATTGTCCAAGCAGCACAGCATTATTTTAATCGCAGCCTTGATACCTTAAATTTACAGGAAATGTTAAGCCTTGTTGTATTAGTTCGTGCCCCTGATCGTTGGGACTTATATAAACGTCCCCAAGGTATTCAAGCCCCCCTATTAAACCTTGCCCAACGTTTACAAAAAATAGGTATAATCACTGAAACAGAATACCAACAGCTTAACCAATATAAATTGGCTTTAATGCCTGCTGATTTACCTGTTAATGCTCCTCACTTTTCCGCACAAGTGTATCAAAGAATACAACAATCCCCTCAGCCCGTTGCACAACAGCGTGTGGTGACAACTTTAGACGCTACACTACAGAAAAAAGTACAGGCAATTGTGGATCAGCGTGTACAGCAATTGCAGCATAAAAATGTACACAATGCTGCTGCCTTAGTGATTGATCATCATACTCAGCATATTTTAGCATGGGTGAATGCAGGGCGTTTTGAGGACTTTCAATTAGATGCTATCATCACACCTCGTCAACCGGGGTCAACCTTAAAACCTTTTTTATACGCTTTAGCTTTAGAAAAAGGCTGGACAGCAGCCACACTAATTAATGATACACCATTAGCTGAAGCGGTCGGTACAGGGGTGCATCGTTATCATAATTACAGCCGTGCGCATTACGGTGCATTACGCTTACGAGATGCCTTAGGCAATTCATTGAATATTCCAGCTGTACGCGCAGTGCAATTTGTGGGGATTGAGTCATTTTTACAACGTTTACATGCATTAGGCTTAAATAGTTTAACCGCTTCCGCCAATTTTTATGGGGATGGTTTAGCTTTAGGTAATGGAGAGGTCACTTTATTAGAGCTCGTTAATGCCTATAGTTGTTTAGCACAACAAGGCATATGTCGCCCTGCTCAATTTATAGTAGCTCGAGATAAGACTGTAAAAACATCTAACTCTTACCCAACTATTATTAATTCTGAAGTCAGTAGTTTAATCAGCCATATTTTAGCTGATGCAGATGCACGCCGTTTAGAATTTGGAGGTAGTTCTTTATTACGCTTTCCATTGCATACCGCTGTTAAAACAGGGACATCTAATGATTATCATGATGCATGGACCATTGCCTATAATCACCGTTATACCGTCGGGGTGTGGTTAGGGAATTTAAACCAACAGCCAATGAAGCAGGTATCAGGGGCAAGTGGCGCGGCTTTAATCGTAAGGGCTATTTTTGCTGAACTGAATCAACATACAGAAGGTAAACATTTGTATCTAAGCCCCCGCTTAATACAACAGTCTATTTGTCGTGATACGGGTGACATAGCACATTCAACAGAGAACTGCGCACAACGTCCAGAGTGGTTTTTGCCTAATACAGAAATAAGACAGAAAAAGAAAAAATCAAAAAGAATAACACCGCTACGTTTACGCCATCCTAGTTATAATTTACAGCTAGCATTAGATCCACGTATTCCTGATGAACAAGAAGCCTACTTACTACAATTAACTGATACACCTTTACCAACAGGTATAATTGAATGGATAATTGATGAGCAAGTGATTGCACAGACTGCTACAGATATACGCCAACAATTATGGCAGTTAGAACGTGGGCAGCATCATGCTAAAGCACGTATTGTTTTAGATTCAGGTTCTACTTTACACACCGCTTCCGTACCTTTTAATGTTAAGTAAGCTTACTTCTTTCAGCCATTATTATAAGCATCTCTGAGAGGAAAAGGCATCTCTTTCTCATCATCAATAAAACCTTTGATGTCAATATACCCTACAATATGTGATCCTGAAATGATCTGTGCTGTTGGGTATTTTAGTAAATTACTTCTATCATCTTCTCCATGCTCTAAAAGCGTATGCTCCATAATACCGCACACAACAAGACACTCCTCTCCGGGGAATAACAGCTTTTGAATATAGGGGTTGTTCGCCCCCCATTCGCTGTAGTATTTAACCTTAGGTGTGCTAAAAGCCACAACATAGCTATTCCTTTAGATTATTAACTGAAGTTATGTTATCTATCAAACTGTAGCAGCGTTGCACGCAACGCTTTACCACTGTACACAATGCAGTTATCCTTTTTTTGCTTTGATATTCTACAGTTGCGTAACTTCAATTATTATTATAAAGTACAAAAAATTAGACACGTTGCCCTATAAAAAAAGCTTCATTTCGTGTACCTTGCTCTAGGTCTCCAATACGTGCTTCTTCTTGATAAAAAACGACTTTTAATGGGCTAAAAAGCTGTAATAATTCATTATCTGCCAGACGAAAAGCAGGGTTTCGTGGAGGGCTATCCTCTACAAATGTACGGCTAAAGGTTTGATAAAATAATAAGCCTTGTGGTGCTAATGCATTGATTAATGCAGGTGCCAGTTCACGCTCTAAAAACCGTGATACCACAATCACATCAAAGCTTTTTTCAGCAGGAGGCTGTTCCACTACATTGCGCACTTCTGGATACAAGGGAAGATCTTTTGCTTGCTGTTTAAGTGCTTCAATAGCATTATCAGCAAAATCCCATGCAAAGGTTTGTAAACCATGATGTGCTAAAAGTAGTGCATTCCCTCCTAAACCACAAGCAACATCTAATGCTGTACCATGCTTTGGCAGTAAATGGGCATGATTACGTAATACATCACACGCCAATGAGCTGTGTGAGGCATTTTTATAGCGTTGATTCCACAACTCATGACGTGACATGTATTAAGCTCCTAGTGTTTTTGCTAATTTTTCAAATTTTGTCACAGGGGGTAAGCAGCCTTTGATCCCGCAGACATAGGCAATATTTCCTGCTGGTGGGGAAGTATAAGCAGCCAATGCAGAAGGTAAACCTGTATCATCTTCAGGTAAGGTAAAAGTCATGCGTAAAGGTAAATACCCTCGTTGGCAATAACGCTGCCACAGGGGCAAATCTTCCGCATGTCCACGTAGGAAAATGTATTGAGGAGGGAAGAAGTAATCTTCTAGAGCAAGTAATAGCGTATTATGGGCTGAAGCAATTTGTTTTACAGGTTCAATTGCGGCTTGAAGCGTGCGCTCAGTGGCATCTAAATAGTCTGTATTACCCACAATATGCCCTAAACGTCCTAATGCATAAGCTGCCACTGCATTACCGCTGGGCATGGCTTCATCTGCAAAGGATTTAGGGCGAGCAATCAGTTGCTCATGATCATGAGAAGTGAAATAAAAACCACCCGCTTCTTTATCTTCAAAATGAGAGAGTAAGACATCAGCTAACTGTTGGGCAAAAGCGACATCCTCATGTCGCCATTGGGTTTGTAACACTTCTAATAAGGCATCAAGTAAATAAGCATAATCATCTAAATAAGCATTTAAATGTGCGCTACCAGAATGATAGGCTGCCAGTAAGCGTCCATTTTTCCAAAGTTTAGCTTTGATAAAATCAAGGGCTTTTAAAGCGGCTTCTGTATATTTTTCTTCTCCAAAAACGCGCCCTGCCCGTGCTAAAGCTTTTATCATTAACGCATTCCATGAAGTGAGTATTTTATCATCACAAGCAGGGCGTACACGCTGTTCACGGACTTCAAATAATTGTTGGCAAGCAGCATTTAATTTATCAATGGCTTCATCATCGGTTAAATCAAATTTTTTTGCCACTTTTTCATAATCTTTATTGCCTGTTAAATGCCAATCCCCTTCAAAATTTGCTTGTCGGTGTAACCCAAAACGGAATTTAAACAGTGCGTAACTCTCTTCATCTAATAATTGCTCAATCTCCTCACGCTGCCACACATAAAACTTACCTTCTACCCCTTCTGAATCGGCATCTAAACTGGAATAAAAGCCACCTTCTTCTGACTGCATTTCACGCAATACCCAATCCGCCGTATGTAAAGCAGTATTTTTAAACATCGGATGCTGGGAGAGTCGCCATGCATCAGCACAACTATTTAAAAATGCGGCATTATCATAGAGCATTTTTTCAAAATGAGGGATGCCCCATTCTTCATCAACACTATAACGGAAAAATCCCCCCCCAACATGATCATATAAGCCACCTGATACCATTTTACGCAAGGAAAAAATAGCCATATCAATCGCATCCTCATCCGCTTGGCGTTGCCCTACGGTAGTAATGTAGTGATGAATGAGGCGTTGTACTTGGGGTAGGTGTGGAAATTTAGGCGCAGGGCTAAAGCCACCAAATTTTGCATCAAAATGTTCACCTAGCTCTTGGCGCGCTTGGTTAAAAGGTGCGGGGCTTAAGTCTAGTTTGCTGCTTTTTGGGTTGCTGTGTGTATTAAGTGCATTAGTGAGCATAGCAGAAAACTCATCAATTTCTGCGACATTATCACAGTAGTAATTTGCTGCATTTAATAGAATATCTCTAAAGGCGGGGAGTTCATGGCGTGGTGTGGGGGGGAAATAAGTCCCTCCAAAAAAGGGCACATGGGTTTCATGGTGTAAAAACATGGTGAGAGGCCAGCCCCCACCACGTTGCATCATAATATGATGAGCAGTTTGATAAATTTTATCTAAATCAGGGCGTTCTTCTCTATCTACTTTAATATTGATAAATAATTCATTCATTATCAATGCAGTTTCAGTATCTTCAAAAGATTCATGTGCCATTACATGACACCAATGACACGCGGCATACCCAATAGATAATAAAATTGGTTTACCTTGCTCACGCGCTAAATTTAATGCCTCTTCTCCCCACGGATACCACTGTACAGGATTGTTTGCGTGTTGACGTAAATAGGGGCTGGTCTCATTAATGAGTGCGTTATCCGTAGGTGTTATTGACATATTACTTATATCCTAAGTAAATTGATAATAAAAATAGTATTTTACAAAAATTTATACTAATCGTGCAGCAGTACAGTAGCATATTCAGTTAATAGTAAATTATGCTACACTGAATTGACAGCCCTAAACTGGCTTTTAAGGTATGGGTCATTGCCTGCAAAAACAAGATCAAGCACATCTTAGCATGGTCTTGTTAAATACATTTCTAATCACCTATTATTCATTTTATACAATAAAAAAACCTTTCTACTCATCACTACAATAATAGACCTCTTTATAATAAAGGATGTCACCATGAGAATAAGGAGGATGGCTGATGATTTATGAAACAATTGTCACAACACGCAACATGGATGGTAGTATTCATCCTGCTCCGATGGGGGTTCATGAAGAAGGCAATGTTTTATCTCTTCAACCTTTTGTACCTTGTACAAGCCTTGATAATCTTCTACGCGATCAGCAAGCTGTGATTAATTGCTGTGATGATGTACGGCTGTTTGCTGGTTGTGTCACAGGACGACGTGATTGGCATTATTACCCCAGTACTACAATTAAAGGGGGCGTGATTACCCATGCATTATCTCATTATGAAGTGCGCATTATTGATAGTAAAGAGGATCTTATCCGTCCTATTTTTTATTGTCAGATTGTTGATCAACAACAACACTCTGCTTTCAAAGGTTTTAATCGTGCCCAATCAGCGGTGATTGAAGCCTCTATATTGATTAGCCGTATTCATTTGTTACCTTTAGAAGAAGTTGAAAGTGAGTTAAATTATTTGCGTAAAGCGGTGGAAAAAACCGCAGGAGAACGCGAACAACAGGCGTGGCGGTGGCTAATGGAACGGTTTAATACATTTTCAATACGGTATGGAAAAGCGTGACACAATTATTAACAAGTGTACAAAGCCTTGAAGAAGCACGGTATGTTGCTGATATCGGCACGGATATTTTAGATTTAAAAGATCCTCAACAGGGGGCTTTAGGCGCGGTAGAAGAAAGTATTATTCATGCTATTACACAGCAACTATCTGGGCAGTTTTCTATCAGTGTCACGATTGGAGATGTTGTAAGTATGGATGTACAAACCATTGGGCAAGCTGTTCAGCAGCGTATGGCTTATAATATTGATTTTATTAAAATTGGTTTTTTCCCCACTGATACAGAAAATTACCAATCTGTATTACATGCTTTATCTCCTTTCACTAAGAAAAAAATCCAACTCATTGCTGTATTTTTTGCTGATCAACATAGGCTTGAAAAAATTGATCTTCAAGCAATAAAGCAAGCAGGTTTTACAGGGGTGATGCTAGATACGGCAAATAAACAACAAGGGCATTTATTACAGCATTGTGATATTAAGCAATTAATAAATTTTACTAAAAAGCTGAAAAAACAAGGTTTACTAAGTGGTTTGGCAGGTTCGTTGCGTGAAGGAGATATTAAAAAGTTAAAAGTCACAGATGTTGATTATTTAGGTTTTAGGGGGGCGTTGTGTCAACAACAACAGCGGCAAGCGAGTATAGATAAAAAAGCTGTTGAGAGAATTAAAGATTTATTACAGTCTGTATAAATTGAAAGATTTAATATGAAAGAAATAACAATATCAGTCAGATTATTTGTAGAAACAGAGGATACTGAAAGTATCCTTCAAGAGTCA
>Ga0193953_1000320_pt1 | contig 27183 bp, 18 predicted proteins | sample BB_4_MG_FD_140325 | JGI IMG/M metagenome (GOLD analysis project Ga0193953, IMG submission 140325) | Microbial mat bacterial communities from the Broadkill River, Lewes, Delaware, United States - BB_4_MG | ecosystem: Environmental > Aquatic > Freshwater > River > Microbial mats | place: USA...
ACACCTGTAGGCAGGTTTTCCATACTTTTTTCATCAACATAGACAGTGATAACGCGTTCATGAGGGACGGTTTGTATTTGGCGAATATTCCAATCATAGATATATTCATCTAATAATTGAAAGCCAGATAAAACATAAATAATGGTCAGTAGAAGGGCGATAAGACCGCATAAAAACCAGTTTTGATGGCTTATTTTTTGTTGTCGTTGTTGTTTATTGTCTAGCATAAAAAGTGCTCGTATCATGCGTAAATACTAACTGTCATGCCTTATGGAGCACAATATATGCCAAGTAGGGGCATCTCTTATGGTTGCCCTTAATTCCTATGGGTAGCGCAGTCTTCCCCTAGCCTGCCAACATTTCTTGCATACTATTTATTAAGGACGCTTTAAAGGCGGGATCATTTGCCCAGAGTTTATAAAACTCTTGATCATCACTGCGTTTTTGTAACATTACCTTTTTAAATATTTTTTCAAAAGCTAATGCTCGGCTATGTGGATCGATATTATCCGCGTATTTTTCTGCAAAATCAGGATCTTTTTTAATCGCTTCTTTCATGCTTAATAAGCGAACACGTTGTTCTTCAGGGGTTGCTCCCCAACCTTGAAACCATTTTTCATTAAAATTGCGGATGATTTCATCTAATGCATCCTCTTCTTCTTCATTATCATGTACACCGCGTGGGTTAGCATTTTGTGGATCAACACTGGTTTCTCCCTCATCTAAATCAATCGCATGATTAAGTTTAACCCTCTGTAGACCGTAAGAGCTTAAATCAACAGAATCTAATAAAGCATCGAGTGTGTCCGCGTCAGGGTCTTTAATTAATAATTTAGGGATTAAGTGTTTTAAGAACCAAAAGAGTTTTTCCCATTCCAGCATTTCATAAGGCATGATAGAGGCAACCTGCCCATAGATTTTGACAAACTGCTTGGCTTTTACTTTAAAATCAATTTTATCTTCTTCTTCTAAACCTAACTCATCATTAAAACGCTGTGCAGCAATATCAATAATAGGGCTGAGGGTTTGCGCCTCTTCATTATTAAAATAACGTTTAATAAAGTCTTCCACCTCATACCATTCATACACGCCAACCTCATCCATCGCGTCTTTTAACTCGTGTAATACATTAATATCCGTGGTTTCAGATAAGCTGGTAGCAGTATAAAACGGATCAAAGCCTGCTTTAATATCTTCCACAGTATTAAAGAAATCCAACACAAATAAATCTTCCATTTTTTTATTTAACTTTGGCGCGGCACGGTTTAGGCGTGATAAGGCTTGTACACATAACACCCCAGTGAGTTTTTTATCCACGTACATGGTGCATAATTTAGGCTGATCAAACCCTGTGAGATATTTATTTGCCACTACCAGTAAGCGGTAATCAGGGCTATCAAATTTATCTTTAGTTTCTGTTTCAGAAAAGCCATTGATACTGGCTTCACTGTATTCGGTACCGTCGACTTCTTTTGTACCTGAGAAGGCAATGGCAATTTTAAAGGGGTGACCATATTGTTCGAGTAGGCGGATTAAGGCTTGATAGTAGCGAATAGTAGTTTCAATATTTTGGGTGACCACCATCCCTTTTGCCTGCCCTTTTAGTTTTTTTTGGTTGATCACATGAGAGATGAAATGTTCCAGCATAATCTCCGCTTTGGTGTCGATAGTTTGCTGGCTATTTTCTACATAATTGCGTAAGCGTTTTTGGGCTTTTTGGCTGTCAAACTTGGGATTTTCTCGAATAGATTTTTCAATTTCGTAGTAGCTTTTATAGGTGGTGTAGTTGGCAATCACATCGAGAATAAAGTGCTCTTCAATGGCTTGTTTCATGGAGTAGAGGTGAAAAGGTTTAAAGCTGCCGTCTTGTTGTTGTTGTCCAAATTTTTCTAGGGTGGTGTTTTTTGGGGTAGCGGTGAAAGCTAAATAGGAGGCATTGCCACGCATTTTACGAGAGCGCATTGCCTCGAGGATTTTATCTTCTGCACTGTCTATTTCTTCATTTGCAGTTTTACCCATTGCACGATTCATATTGTCATGCGCTGATCCTGATTGGGAGCTGTGGGCTTCATCGATGATCACCGCAAAACGTTTTTCACTTAGATCACTGATACCATCGATGATAAAAGGGAATTTTTGAATAGTGGTAATGATGATTTTTTTACCATTTTCTAGGGCAGCTTTGAGTTCTGCGGAGGTGTGGGCGGGGGCAACAATATTTTTTACTTCGGAGAATTCTTTGATGTTATCACGCAGTTGTTTATCCAGTAAACGTCTGTCGGTGACTACGATCACAGAGTCGAATAAAGGAATATCTGTGCCTTTGCTGCCTTGGATGGTATTACTGGTGGGATAGGTTTCTATCAGTTGATAGGCTGCCCATGTGATGGAGTTAGATTTTCCTGATCCTGCGGAGTGTTGAATTAGGTAAGTATGTCCTACGCCGTTAAGGCTGGCGTGGTCGATTAGTTTACGCACCACATCCAATTGATGGTAACGGGGAAAAAAGAGTGTACGTTTTTTAAGCTCATCTTTGCTGCTGCCATCGAGGCGCACAAAGTGTTGAATAATATTAGCGATACTTTGCTTAGTAAAGATTTCTTCCCATAGGTAGCTGGTTTTGTGCCCGTATTTATTGACGGGGTTGCCCTGTCCAAGCTGCTTGCCTTTGTTAAAGGGGAGAAAGACGGTGTTTTCACCTGCTAGTTTGGTGGTCATATAGACTTCGTCAGTGTCTAGAGTCATATGAACTAGGCAGCGGGCGAAGTTGAGCAGCGGTTGTTTGGGGTCACGATCTTTACAGTATTGTTTTTGTCCATCGTGGCGCGCGGTTTGTCCTGTCCATGCGTTTTTAAGTTCGAGTGTGATCAGGGGGATGCCGTTGAGGAAAAGGACGGTGTCTATAGCTTGGCGTGGGTTGTCTAGTGAGTAGTGGATTTGGCAGCTACTGCTGAAGATATTGGTATTGAAGTTTTGTGTTATTTTGTCGCTGCTGCTGGCGAGGGGGGCGGGGTACATGAGATCGAGGTGGATGTCGTCGATCTTGAGTCCTTTTTTGAGTAGGTGGATGATGCCGTATTTTTTTATCAGGCGGTCAAAGCGTTGTTGTATTTTTTGTTGCCAGTCGTTGGGGTGGCGTTGCTTGAGGGTATCTAGGGATTTTTTTTGGCTGTTGTGTAGGAATTGCCAGAAGAGGCGGGTATCTAGGGCGTACTGGGGGTTGAAGTCTTTTGCGTGTCCGTGCTGGTAGAGTTGGTTTTGGTTGTTGTAGTCGGTGGTGGTTTCTTTTAGCTCAGTGTTGAGTTCTTTTAAGGTAGTGCCTGTAAGGTGTTTTTGAATGAGGTTTTCTAGAGCTTGTTCGTTGGTTTGACTGACCACGTTTGTTCCTTTTTGGTGGTGGGGTGACGTAGTGTGGAGCAGTCAATCATATTTTTAGTTTTGATGAGTGAGTGATGTGACGCGCCTTAGGGTGATAGTAGCATTTTTATAGGGTGTTTTTAAGAGGGGAGTATATTTTGTGTGGAGGTGGTTTTTTTCCTCCTCGTTCCTCACGCGCCTGAGTGGGAATGTTTTCTTGGACGCGTTGCGTCCTTTTCTTTAAGCCGCCTCTATGCTAAAAGTGCAGGGGTTTCTGTGTCTACCCAAGCGATATATGCTAAAGAATATGGGCAGGTTTATGACGCAACGCGTCAGGGAAGGCGTTTCACGTAAGGACACACGGGAACGAGAAGGTGGTTTTTTGTTGGGCTTCCTGCGTCAGCACCAACCTACGGCAGGTTTTAGTTTGTTAGTTGTGGGGGATTTTTATTTTTCCCGTGACCGCGCTGTTAATAAGCGTGGTTTTGTATTCTTTTAGTTTTTGGATTTGTTGGTTTTGTAATGTGATGGCTTTATCAATTTTTGCTGCCACTCTTTCTATAAAAATATTAATTTCTTGTTGTTCTACGAGTGGTGGAACTGAAATTAAACCATTTGCTAAGTATTCATGTTCAATACTTTCTACTGTAGCCCCTTCTTTAGTCCACTCAACCAACAATGCATTATTATTTCCTAAAATAAAATTCATTAAAAATTTAGTATTCATTTTTTTACTTAAAATCAATGCTTTCATATCTTGGTTTAGTGTAACTTCTACTTTATTTATTGAAACAGGTATTTTTCTTTGTAAAATACCAGAACGAACAACAAGTAATAAAGAAAATGGAGGAATATAATTTGTAGATGAATTTTTAACAGCATTAACTGTAATATAGTCCTGAGTTGCACTAATGTAATCAGATTTCATATCTTTAGGTGAAACCCATGGGATTGTTCCACCTTCCCAGTAGCATAATTTATCTTTAGTTGGTGTACCGCCACCAGTAAATTTACAAATATGTTTAAGTGGGATTATTTCCCAATGCTCAGGAATTTGACCAATCCAATCAACACCCGAATCACGCATTGTGACATTAGGGTTTATACCTTGGGTGACGGCTTGCTGGATAGTGATTTGTTTATGTTCTTTTAATAAAGAAATTTGCTGTTCTTTAATAGCAATGGCTTCATCAATTTGTGCCGTTTTTTTATCAAGAAAATTAGCGATGGTGATTTGTTCTAATATGCTAGGAATAACAAGCTTAATTGATTTTTGGGTGTTAGTATTAAGTATTCTTACAACATTTCCATTTGCAAGTTTACTATGTTCAACAGAAGATGAATAAATTAAATATTTTCCAAAATTAGAAATTATTTTCTTTGAAAAAGTAATGCTATTAATTTGCTGATTTGTGGATAAATCACACCCAGCTACCCCAATTTTGCCTATTGTTCCAATACAACAAACTAATATAGAACCCTGAGAAATAATCCTAGCTTCTTTAGAACCTTTTTGAGTCAGTTTTTCTTTAGATGTACTGAGTTTATTAAACTCATTTAACTCATCTGGTTTTATCCACGGTAAACCTTCATTTTTTGAATAATAATCAGGAATATTTTTTGATGGCGTATTACCAGTTTGAACCTTGGCAATATATCTTAGTGGTATAAGCCCCCAATGCTCAGGAATCTCTCCCAGCCATTCAATCTTAGAATCCTTGTATTTTTCATAAGAATTAACAGTTTGTTCTTTATGATATGTGGGTACTAATGAGGTAACCTGAGAATGTTCTATTTTTTTTGGAATACTATAACTATCTATAGTTATGGCAATATAAAAAAAATTAATACTAGAGTTTTTTACCCCTCTTCTAATACTAGGGGGTTCTAATTCACTTAACTCATTAGATTCCAAACTATTTTTAATAGCATATATTTCTAACCCACTATATTCCCTATTATTTACCAATTTTTTCATTACTACCTCCCATATATTTCATTAAATTATCGCCTAAATATTTCTATTATTAAAGCCCAAAATATCCGCAATCAAGCCCTCCGCCTTCCTCTCTAATTCCACAATATCCGCCGCCACTGCCTCAATAGAACGCAAAGGTTTATGCTGATAAAAATACTTATTAAAACTAATCTCATACCCAATCTTCACACTCTCAAGATTAATCCACGCCTCCGCTACATGCGGCTTCACCTCCGCCAAAAAATACCCATGAATAGCCGCTTTCAACGGCACCGACTCCGCATCCCGCAAATCAGCACACGGCTCATAGGTCACAAACGTCAACGACTTCCCCGCCACCGCAAAATAACCAAAATCCGCCAACGCCTCCCGCTCACAGCCCAAACGCGCAAGCAAAGCATCAAACTTATCCTGTTTAAACTTCACCACCTTCTTAACCACCCGCTCGGCAGCCTCATCATACCAACTCACTGCATTAAAAACGGTATTCTTCTCACTCGCACTTAACTTAAGCTTACAAGACTTCAACGCCGCCTCAACATCCCGCTTAAACTGATTAAAATCAGCATAAACCTCCTCCCCAACAACTGCCATCAACGCACTTGCTACACTCACTAAGCTTTCCGATTTCCCCCAAAATGCCGCATCCAATAACTTTGCCTTAGTCTTCGTATTCAAAGCAAAATCATTTGCTTCACACCACGCGACAACTGCCTGTTCCTCTGTTTTCAAAAATCCTGCTTGATATACCTTAAAACCATAAGTTTTATACAAATAAACCATTGGCTCACGTAACGCTTTATCAAAACGTAAGGGCGCAATTAACGCCTCGCTCAACTGCGCTTTACGTCGATCAGGACGTTCAATATTCACCTTATAATAACCAAAATCACGATTATCAAACACCTGCGCCGCAATTCCCGTTGGCTCATTCTCCGCATCCATCACCCGTGCCACCGACGCGCCCTCTAAATAAACCCCGCTAATCTCCGCAATCTGCTCAGGCGAAAACTCACAATTTTTATTACCCAAATTCTTACGCAACTTACGAAACAACAAACTCGCATCAATCAACTGTACCCGACCTTGGCGTGATGACGGCTTATTATTATTCAACAACCAAATATAAGTGGTAATCCCCGTGTTATAAAACAAATTATTCGGTAACTGCACAATCGCATCCAGCATATCGTTTTCAATAATAAAACGCCGAATATTGCTCTCCCCCGAGCCCGCATCCCCCGTAAACAAACTTGAACCATTATGTACTGATGCAATCCGACTACCCAAAGCACTCAGCTCGGGCGACTTCATTTTGCTCACCATTTCCATTAGAAATAATAACTGTCCATCACTAGAACGCGGTACCGCATCCACTGCCGCCTTATTGCCCCAATAATCGCTTAACTCAACAATAAAACGCGGATCAATCACCTCTTTTTTCTTTTCATCTTTAATATGTTTTTGTTCGCTTACCCAACTTTTCCCATAAGGTGGATTAGATAACATAAAATCAAACCGATCGGTAGTAAACTCATCAACAGACAAGGTTGAACCCACCTTAATATGCTCAGGATCATTACCTTTAATCATCATATCTGATTTACAAATTGCATAGGTTTCATCATTGATCTCTTTCCCATACAAATGAATATCACGTTCTAGTGATTTACTGGGATATCTTTCATCGATAAAACTTTGAGCCTCAGTCAACATCCCCCCTGTTCCACAAGCAGGATCATAAACAGTCAAAGTCAGTGGCAAAGCATTTTTAACTGGCTCAAATACCAAATGGATCATTAAATCAATCACCTCACGCGGGGTAAAATGCTCCCCTGCCTCCTCATTATTTTCTTCGTTAAACTTACGAATCAACTCCTCAAATACATAACCCATACCTAAATTAGTTAAAGCAGGTAAAATATTTCCATCTTTATCTGTTACATCATGTGGTGCTAAATTAATATCAGTAGAAACAAATTTTTCTAATACATTAAGTAATATATCTTTATCTGCCATATGATGAACTTGTGCTTTTAAATTAAAGCATTTAATGATTTCTTTCACATTTTTACTAAAACCATTAAGATATTCTTCAACATTAGCAAGTAAAATAGATTGATTATTAGAGGTTGTGCTGACTAAACGCTGTAAAGTCCATTTAGAAGTATTATAAAAAACATACTCAGAAGCCTTCATTAAAGCCTCTTCATCTAATTCTATTCCTGAAAACTCCTTATGCTGATACCTTATTTCCTCTAAAACCGCTTCTTTTGTGCTCTCCAGCAAGGTATCCAAACGACGCAACACCACCATTGGTAAAATCACATCACGGTACTTACCCCGTACATATACATCACGAAGACAGTCATCAGCAATTGACCAAATAAAAGAGACTAATTTGTTATGTACACTATGATCCATTGTATTTTTTATAGTCCTAAAAGAAAGCAGGGGGTTATGGGGAAAAATAGGGGGAGTAATTCTATCACTCATACCTTTGCTAGGGAATGAGAGATATTATCTGGTTCCACGCGTTCCGCACTGGAACCCCATCCCTGACGCTCTGCGTCATCTTGCTTGAAGTATTAAGATATAAATTCGAGAGGAGGACGCGGAGCGTCCTTGGCTGCATTACAATGCGGAGCATTGTAACGAGGGGGAAAATGGTGGAATACGCTACGCTATTACCACCCTGCAAAAAATGGCATTAATTAAAAAAAGCCTTGATACTGTTTTGGTGTAATGGCTAAACGTTTTTTAAAATTACGTTGGAAATGACTTTGATCAGCAAAACCTAATGTATTGGCAATTTCAACAATACTGATCCCTTTTTGCAATAAAAGCTTGGCTTTTTTAATTCGTTGGTCAAGTTGGAAAGCATGGGGAGATTGTCCGTACATTTGCTTAAAACTACGAATTAAATGATAACGACTTAAACCACAATGCTCAGAAAACTCATCTAAAGAAATATTCTTTTCTAATTGATCACCAATTAACTCTTTCACCTGTTTAATCTGGCTGGTATCTATTTTTTTACTCACATTATTCCGTGCATCAGCAGATAAAAAATAGAGTTCAAAAAACTGAATCAATAAACTTTCTGCAACCAATGGATTCGTTTCTACTAATAAAGTACTAAAAAGTTGAGAAAATACCTGATAACTCTGCGCATCATGATTGCATAATTGGGTAAAAGGCAGATAATCCACACCAGTACAATTCAGCATTTCTTGCTGTAATGTGCCCACCCATACCGCGTCGACAAAGAGCATCCGATATGACCAATCACCACATTTAGGATTACAAGAATGGGCATCCCCCGGATTAATTGTCACAGTATGCCCTGTACCAATATGATTTTTATGTTTCATATTCAGGTAATCCGCTTCACCGCCATCAATGACACCAAACGAAAACTCATCATGAGAATGGGTGTGATAACAGGCACTTGAATGATCAGCACGCCGCATCACTACAAAAGGCAGAGCCTGACTTTGTTTCAATAATAATGTGTGATCCTGTGCCATTGATAACGCCTTTTATCTCATTAGTGGGTAAACAATGTGATAACTGTCAAACTGAGTAATAACCCCATGATTCTATTAAACGCAATTTGATATTTTGCATTGGCTAAATAACTGCGGATTAACTCTCCTAATACCGCCCATGTACCAATACCAATAAAACACATCGCAAATGAAATCAAGCAAAATGCAAATAAGTATAAAGAAGGGGTGCTGCTATGACTTGTGACAAAAACACTCACCCCAGACATAGACACTAACCATGCTTTAGGGTTAAGCCATTGTGATAATGCCCCTTCTAGTAAACGTGGGGGAGTGGCTTCCATAATTAAACCATTATCTGTTTGTTTAGCTGTGGCAATTTTAAATGACATATACAGCAAAAATGCCCCACCAATATATTTTAAAAATTCTGTAATTTGTGGATATATTTCCAGTACGCTACTTAAGCCAATCCCAACGAGAAATACAATTAAAGTATACGCTAATGTTGCCCCCATCACATGCGGTAAAGCCTTACGAAAGCCAAAATTAGCCGCTGTACTGGTGGCAATAATATTGACAGGGCCGGGGGAAATTGCGCCAATTAAGGCAAAAACTAACATTGAAATAAAAACAGTTAACATATCAAGCTCCAAAAACCTTAAAAGAGGTTTCTAGCTTAATCTGTATTGAGCGTTAATTATTGAACAAAATTGCGCTATGGGAAATAAAGTAGGGGGTATCTTAAATTAGATAAAGATATATATGAGGTAAGCAATAATATTAGTGATGATAGTCAGTATCAGAGTTATCCGAATAAAATCATAGAGACTCATTTCATAACTGATATCATGACACCAATCCCTAAATTTAGTTAATTTTGTTTCTTGGGTGACGGATGATTTAGACCGTGATGTCTTTCTTTTCATATCAGATAAAACTGAATATTAACCCTTTTTATGAGTTAATTATTGTATAGATATAAATGGGGAACGATAGGAGGGAGGTGAGGAAACAAAGCCACCCATTAGGTGGCTTTATAAAAAAATCAATTATGCATATTGATGATTATACTGTGGCTTCGCCATCTGCATCATCTTCACCGTCTGCATCATCTTCGCCGTCTGCATCGCCTTCGCCGTCTGCATCGCCTTCGCCGTCTGCATCGCCTTCGCCGTCTGCATCATCTTCGCCGTCTGCATCGCCTTCGCCGTCTGCATCGCCTTCGCCGTCTGCATCATCTTCGCCGTCTGCATCGCCTTCGCCGTCTGCATCGCCTTCACCGTCTGCATCGCCTTCGCCGTCTGCATCATCTTCGCCGTCTGCATCTTCTTCGCCGTCAGCGTCATCTTCGCCATCAGCATCGTCTTCGCCATCAGCGTCATCTTCGCCGTCTGCATCGTCTTCGCCGTCTGCATCGTCTTCGCCATCAGCGTCATCTTCGCCATCAGCATCGTCTTCGCCATCAGCATCATCTTCGCCATCAGCGTCGTCTTCGTCATCTAACTCATCTTCATCAAATTCTTCTTCGTCGAAGCCGTCGCCGTCTTCATCACCATCAAAACTACCATCGCCATCTACATCATCTTCATCTTCACCCGCTGCGGCAGCACTGATTTTAACACGTGAAACACTGACTAAACCTGCTAAACCATCATGCCATGCAGATAAATCTGTGGCATCACCTTCAGGATCAGTTAATACTAAAGCTAATTGGTAATGACCACTCTCGAATGCGCTGGTGTCAACACTGGCTTCAACTAATTTACCTTCACCAGTTGAAGGAATACTGGCTAAATCACCATTAGGGAAAATGACTAATACATGTGCAACAGCTGTTCCGTCTTCAACTAGTTGACGAGCTTTTTTAGGTAATACAACAGAGATATCTAAAGCATCCCCTGCGTAATACACTTGTTTGTTGGCTTTTACAGAGCCTTTAGTTGCCCCCGGAGTTCCAAAACCTGCTTTCTTCACTTTTTTAGCTTTTGGAGCTGGAGCTTCATTAGTAGGTTTAGGACCTTGTGCCCCTGCTGTTTCAGGTTTTGCAGCCCAACTTGGAGCAGATAAGCCTAAAGCAAGCGCAACAGTTAATGCACCAATATTAAATTTTTTCATAATAATTCTCTTTTATCTTCACTTAAATAAATTGTTATTAAGTATAGTTGTGACCACTATAAAATAAATAGATGTTACCTGACAAGTGGCTATTTTTTACTTATAAACGAAAATTAAGTATAAAAATTTTTATACTATGCATTCATTTTAATGTATAGCTTTTAATTAATAGTTGTATTTCTAGCACTTATAAACATAATTAAAATGCACAGAACATAAACCAGTAAGGATAAAATAAAAGGATTTATATGGTAATAAGGAAAAATAAAAGCCTTGAAGTTAAAAACTTGAAGGCTTTTCTATTGAGCTTAGGTGTATGCAGCAATTTTTTTAAAGGTAAAAATTAATTCTGATAATGTACGCTGATAAAGTAGGCTCTATCAGGGGTATTATAGTGACGAATTAATTCATACTCTTTATTAAAGACATTATCAATACGTGCTTTAAGTGACCAATTTTTATTAAAGCTATATTCTGCTCTCATATCTAAAACGCCATAACCTGCCACACGTTTTGTATTTTTCACATCATCAAAACGATGGCTTTGGGCTATCACATCAGCACCCATTTGCCATTGACCTAATTGACGATCCAAGGCTAATTTAAAGGTTTTTTCTGCACGACGGGGTAAGAGGTTACCTGTTTTATCATCTTCAGGTTTTAACCAATCAAAAGAAGTTTTGACATCCCAGCCTGCTATCTGCATTCCAAAGCTGGCTTCTATGCCATTAATAGTTGCTTCATCCACATTTTGTACAGGATAACCACCAATAAGCTGATCAATTTCTGTACGGTAGACACTGAATGACCAATTATATTCTTTTTCATTCCCTGCAAACCCTAATTCAAGGCTTTTGGATTCTTCAGGGTTAATGTTTGCATCACCAAAGTTAGGGTAATAGAGTTCATTAAAGGAAGGAGCTTTAAAAGCGGTACCGTATGATAGGAAACTACGTACTGTTGGACTGATACGATAACCTAATGCAATACTGCCTGTACTACGGTTACCAAATTGTTCATTATCATCATTACGTATACTGGCGACTAAATCAGTGTTGCCGTATTGCCCTTGGTATTGTAAAAAATAGCCATGATTATCACGGCTGTCGATGGCATAAGCGACTGTGCTGTCAATGTCATCTTTTTTATAGTCATAACCAAAAGTAAAAATACTGTTTTCTGATACTGCCCAGTTGGTTTGCCATGATACATTTAAGGTTTCAGTATTAAACACCCCGACAGGTTTATCATGACCAAAACTATCAGTTTCATCACGGCTTTGCCCAATATTAAGCGTGGTATCAACCTTGTCATTGATATCAAGTGTAGTTTTTAAGCCGATGACTTGTTGTACAAAATCTAACTCATTAGCACGGGAAGAGTCATGTTCTGTATTCCCTGTGGCACGTAGCATATAGCCTTCAATAGATAAATTTTCACTGACTTGTTGCCCAAGGCGGACATTAAAAGCCGTGTTATCATAAGCATCATCATCAGGTTCAATGGTGTAACAGCCACCTGATGTTGAGCCTGCACAGGCATTAAATCCATCCGTTGCAAAACGATCAATGTATGCGCTGTACCATGTGTTATTATTTTTACCTGATATCCCTGCGGTGACTTGATACGTGCTGTCACTGCCTCCGCCAACACTGGCAGTAATACGAGGGGTTTTACTGGCTTGACGGGTAAAAATTTGAATCACCCCACCAATCGCTTCTGACCCATATAAACTAGAGCGAGGCCCTCTCACTACTTCAATACGTTCAATTTGTGAAGTGGGTAAATATTGGAAAGAGGCTGTCCCTGTGGTGGCAGAGCCTACACGAACGCCATCAATTAATACTAAGACGTGATCAGAAGCTGTACCGCGCATAAAAACAGAGGCACTTTTACCTTTTCCCCCATTGCGTGTTATATCAATCCCTGCCACACCACGTAATAAATCAGTCACAGTGGTGGCTTGGCTTTTTTCAATAGTTTGACGATCTAACACAGTCACAGAAGCCAAGGCAGTATCCGCAGTTTGGGCAACACGTGTGGCTGTTACAATAACCTCTTTTTCAGTCACTGTTTGGGCAACAGTCGCTTGTGATAAAGCAAACAATATACCTAATGCTATAGGTGATTTTTTCAAGGGGTATCCTCTTTCTACGTAAGTATTAACGCAATGTCATGTGAGCTGACAGAAGAGAGGCAATAAGCACGGTTAGTGTTACATGAATATGTATCACTTAACATCGTCGGCTTAGCTGTTGCCCTCCGCAACATGACGAAATATTCCGAGCGTATTTTAGGCTGGTATCGGACTTATAAGCTGTTAATATACACAGCTTAATTTACCGTTGCGGGGGCAGTGTTGGGATTTCACCAAACTTCCCATTTCAACTAGAAGATTGACGTTAACGTCAACTTATAGTACCTAAAACAAGGTCGATGTGTTCGGCTGCTATTAGAACCGAGAACCCCCCTTATTGTCAAGTGAGAGGTAAACCATTTAGAGAGTACAGTTTTTTATAAAAAATCTGCTTCATTTTATTTCAGTAGTATACTGCTGTGCTGTTATAACACCTCATTTATATAAACAAAATGACTTTTTCTATTTTCTACGGCCAAAAAAAAATTATCATGCCTTTACACTTATTCTCTTTATATTTAAGAAAAAAGAATACACTATTTTTATTCTTTATTTTAATATCTTATATCCCACTACTCTCAGCAAGTGAGTATAGTGATAACAATAAGCAACAGTATCCTCTTCACATTATTGATGAGGGTGGAAAAAGTATTGTTATCCCACATAAACCCATGCGAATTGTCTCGCAAACATTAGGGACAGATGAAATTTTACTGGCTATTTGCCCTACTGAACGTTTAGTTGCCTTAAGCTTATTTTCTACTGATCCGCGTTATAGCTTAGTGGTAGAACAAGCAAAACAGGTTAAAGGGCGGGTCACGCAAAGTGCTGAGCAAATTTTAGGCTTTAAACCTGATTTAGTTTTTGCTGCCAGTTACACCCGTGCAGAATTAATGCAATTATTAGAGCAAACCAATATACCAGTATATCGTTTTACTAAGTTTGGTGGGATTGATGATGTTATCCAACATATTCGCTTATTAGGTCAAATGATTGATGAAAAAAAAGCGGCTGAAAAGCTTATTGCATCAATGGAAAATGATATTAGAAATATTAAAAAATCAATTCCTAAAAATAATAAAAAGCCTCGTATCCTTGCTTATAGCCAATGGGGGTATACCGCAGGTCAAAGTACAACTGTTGATGGAGTCATTTCAGCTGCTGGGGGAATCAATATCGCAGCAGAAAAAGGAGTTAAAAATCATGTGAAATTGAATGAAGAATATTTAGTGAAGTGGCAACCTGATTATTTACTTGTTGGGGCAGAATATGGCAAAGTGGATTTAGTACGTGAGCGTTTATTAAAACAACCTTTATTAGCACACAGCTACCTAGCAAAAGAAAACCGAATTATTATTATTGAAAGCCGCTACTTAAATACTGTATCCCAATACATTGTATTAGGTTTACAACAGTTAGTTCAGGCTTTATACCCAGCTAAAAAATCCGCATCGTGACACAATTACTTCCCGCTCATTTTATTCGTACCTTTATGCTGCTAAATGCGGCTGTACTGGTTATATTACTATTTACCGCAATTAGCGTAGGCAGTGTTTCAATCCCTGTTAATGAGATTGTACAAGCTATTTGGCAAAGTTGTTGTACTACCGCTGAGACTGAAACCAATACGCATCATATTATTATCACTTTAGTACGCGCCCCGCGCGCAGTGGTGGGCGCGTGTGTGGGGGCAGCTTTAGCCGTTGCGGGAGTACAAATGCAAGGCTTATTTAAAAACCCACTTGCCTCTCCCAGTATTGTTGGCATCAGTTCAGGGGGGGCATTAGGTGCAGTCCTTGCTTTAGCAACAGGCGCAGCAACTTACAGTATTTTAGCCATCCCTAGTTTTGCCTTTTTGGGCGCATTTATGACTTTATTGATTATTTATGCATTGGCGACCCAACGGGGTCATACCGCCATTACTACTTTATTACTGGCAGGCGTTGCCTTAAGTGCTTTATTAAGTGCATTAATTTCTTTTGTGATTACGCTCTCTTCTATTGATTTAGAAGTCTCCCGAGAGATGATTTTTTGGTTAATGGGCGGCTTAGGCAGCCGTACATGGCTACATGTTTATATTATTGTACCCTGTTTTGCTATAGGCTTTATGCTGAGTCTCTATTTTCACCGTGAACTTGATATTATGCTAATGGGGCAAGAAACTGCGCACAGCCTTGGCGTTGATGTACAAAAAGTAAAATGGTTATTATTAACAGGGACAGCATTACTGACAGGTGCAGCTGTCGCTGTCAGTGGTGTGATTGGCTTTGTTGGCTTGGTGATTCCACATATTACCCGCTTATTAATCGGCCCTAAACACCGCTATTTATTGCCCTGTAGTGCTTTAATTGGTGCAAACTTTATTTTATTGATGGATATGCTGGCACGTACTGCCCGCCCGCCTGAAGAAATCAGCCTTGGCGTATTGACTGCATTAGTCGGTGCGCCGTTCTTCCTTTATTTATTAGTCCATCATCGTAAAGAAGTGGGGTATTAATGAGCGTATTAACAGCACAAAACATTGGTATTCAGCGTAATCAAAAGTGGCTGATTGAAAACATTAATCTGCAATTTGAAGCAGGGCAATTAACCAGCCTTATCGGGGTAAATGGGGCTGGAAAAACCACTTTATTAGGGGCATTAGGACGCTTATGGGCAGCTGATCAAGGGGATATATTATTACATGATCGCCGATTAACTGAGTACTCTCATGCTGAGTTGGCAAAAATTATTAGTTTTGTCCCGCAAAGTACCCATATTAGTTTTTCATTTAGTGTTTGGGATATCGTGATGATGGGGCGTAACCCGCATATTAAACGCTTTGAAAATGAAAGTGATTATGATCGACACTGTGTCGAGCAGGCATTAATCGAAACAGATACGGTGCATCTTGCCCAGCGTAGTGTCACTGAATTATCAGGCGGGGAACGCCAACGCGTGATCATTGCACGTAGTTTAGCTTCTGAAGCCGCTATAATTTTATTAGATGAGCCGATTGCTAGCTTAGATATTGCCCATGCATTACATGTATTAGATTTATGCCAAGGTTTAGCCCAGCAAGGAAAAACTATTATTTTATCTTTGCATGATATTAATTTGGCAACACGCTTTTCTGATCAGATGGTTTTGTTGCATAAAGGGCAGGTATTTGCACAAGGTAGTGCCACAGAAGTACTCAGCACCGAACATTTAAAACAGGTATTTAATGTGAATGTTGAATCTTTGTATACCACACAGCAGCAACTCCAGTTTTATTTCTCGCTTGCGGAGTCTTAACTATTGCGTTATTTCTTATTTCGTAATTTTCGCTTAGTATTTAGTATTGATTACTGGGTACGCCGCCACTTCACCCTTGCGGGGTTATTAGTGATAGGGGGGTTGGTTGCAGCGGCTATTTTTGGTATTGATACCCGACAAACAGTGGCTTACCAACTATTTTCTATTCTATTTATTTTGTTAGCTGTCAGTATCATTAGTAATTTACGCTATCGTAGTGTACTCAAAGTAGAACGGCATTTACCTGCAATGGTTACTGTGGGTGAATCAATCACCTATAGCTTGACCATTAAAAATGCGACTAAGACATGGCAGCGTGATATTACTTTATTTGAAGATATTGCCATTACCCCCCCTGATTTTCACAGTTTTATACATACGCGTGATCCCTTTGCAACACAGCGCAATGCCATTGATAATTATATTGGTTATCCGCGTTGGGTGTGGTTAATGCAATTAAGTAAAGGGGCGGATATTCGTCCAGAAGTACTGCCTGATTTAGCTCCCTATGATCAAAAATCAGTAAAAATATCCCTTACCCCCTTACGTCGCGGTTATATTTATTTTACCCACAGTAGCCTTGCATGCCCTGATCCTTTAGGCTTATTTCGTAGTTTTTCAGCACAAGTTCACCCTGATAAATTATTGATTTTGCCTAAGCGTTACCCCCTACCAAAAAGCAATTTATTTGGGGGGCGGCGTTATCAACAAGGGGGCGTTAATTTAGCACAATCAGTAGGGGATGCTGAAGAAATTACGGCTTTACGTGACTATCGAGTCGGCGATCCATTGCGCCTGATTCATTGGAAGAGTTGGGCAAAAACAGGTAAACCTATTGTAAAAGAGCTACAAGAGGAGTTTTTTATTCGTCATGCATTGATTTTAGATACTTTTATGGAAGATAAATATCATCCTATTTTTGAAACTGCCGTATCTATCGCCGCCTCATTTGTAGCACAGCCACTATCTGAAGAAAGTTTATTAGATTTATTATTTATTGGTACAGAAAGTTATCATCTCACTTCTGGGCGAGGTGTGGATCATACTGGGCATTTATTAGAAGTGTTATCTTGTGTTTCTCCCCAGCAATCTCATAGTATGGAGCATCTTAATACTATTTTAGTCCCTCAATTAACACAACTTAGTGGTTGTATTTGTGTTCTATTAGCTTGGGATAAAGCCCGACAAGAATTTGTAAAACAGATACAAATAGCGCAAGCACACAGCTTAATTTTTGTCATCACAGATAAAGATATAAAAGAAGAATTAGTAGGCTTTTCTCATGTATACGCTATTTCTACCCAAAATACAGCAGAAGAATTAGCAACTATTTTTGCAAAGTTTTAACTTATGAACTTATACATTCATCTTGCTTTAGCAGATGTTATACCACTGCCATTAAGTTAAGGCTTATCTGGTTCCACGCGCTCCGCGCTGGAATCCCATCCCTGACGCTCTGCGTCATCTTGCTTAAAGCTACCAAGGTGTCAGCGTCGAGGGGAGGACGCGGAGCGTCTAAGACTGCATTACAACGCAGAGCGTCACTGCCATTAAGTTAAGAGTTATCTAGTTTTTATGCACCACATTTTAACAAGGAAAGTGATCCGTAGGGTGGCAATAGCTGCGCCACTGACCCTTATATTTTAAGGTAAAAATTCACGCAGCGTATTCCACTTTTTTAAGATTAAGGCTCGTAATCTAAGGCATTCCTTGAAAATGGTGGAATACGCTGCGCTATTGCCACCCTACAAAAAATTGGATATTAAGCAAATACTGCAAAACATTATAATTAGAAAAATATTGTTTTTAATCCTTAACTTAATGGCAGTGACGCAGAGCGTTGTAACGAGGAAAGCATTGCTTTTAAGCCTTAACTTAATAGCAGTGAGGCGTTGCATGCAACGCCACTATGAAAAAATAAGTGTGCAATATCATCTATTTAAATAGACTTAGATGCTTGTGGTGTTGATTTAACATGTAGGTTATGCCCCGGTTTTCGGACATTATAATCTTCATGTGACATCACACGAAGTGGGATTAATTGGTGATGTTGGTCACGGCAAAGAATCCGATAATCTCTATCTAGGGGAATACTAATGATATTTCTATCATGGCGTAAACGCTTTCCACCTAGTTCATGAAAGGGGTGGTTATGTAATGCTTCTAGTACTTGACGGGCTTTAGTAACTAATTTGTGAGTGGGTAACATGGTGAGATCAATGACATCATTATCGAATAAGGCTTGCCATGCATCACGTTCCTTTTTCTTCTCTGCATAAGTAATTTTCTTTTGCTTTTGCAGGGTTTCTTTTTCTTTACAGATGTGACAAAAACTACCGTAACCTTTATGACCACATAAAAAATTTTTCTTACGTTTTGGCATTACATATCCCTCTTAGTAACATAGATACTTAAACTAATTTATTGATAATAATTAGCTCTATATCCTTGTAATTTCAATAAGGTAAGGTATTGTATTAATGATGTAAATTACTTGCCATAATACTTAGTGTGTTCATAAAGATATTTGATAGTAAGCAAAGACAAGGTAAAAATTTAACCCAAGAATACAACGAATAAAAAGAAATAATGATAAAAATTAATACACATAGTTGAATTAAACAGGCATTACAAATACATAAATAGTAATATATTTATGCTATAAAATAATAAAGATAAACGCCACAAGGATGATTTATTTTATACTATGCTATAACAAGCTTAATGCTTATATAACAAGGTATATTGGGAAGTCATTTATAAATATAAAGGTAATAGTGTAAATATATTATATCTTTTTAAATATTTCCATGCAGTAAATAGCTAATATCAATAATTTAGTCTTATACTCAGTATTAATTTAACAGGTTTAATGATACCTATTTTATGCTTTTAACATGTTTAGGTAGATGGACTTTAAACGTACTCCCTTGTCCTTGGCGACTCTCTACTTCTACATGCCCACCCATTAGCTCTGTAAACTCTTTCACGATTGCCAAACCTAAACCTGTTCCACCATAACGACGTGTTGTGGAAGTATCTGCTTGGGTAAAAGCATGAAATAGGTTTTTTTGTTTATTCGTAGGAATACCAATTCCTGTATCACTGATAGTAAAACATAACCACGGTACCGTATGTTGTAAGTACTCGCTAACATTGACACTAATACACCCTTGATGGGTAAATTTTGCTGCATTACTAATCAGATTAAGTAAGATTTGACGCAGTTTTACCAAATCAGCATACATAAACTGAATATCTTCTGAAATTTCGATAACCAGCGTATTGGTATTTTTTTCCACTAATGTTAATGAGACATCATGTGTTTCCTTAAGGATATGATGAATATCAATTTCCTCTCGGTACAACTGCATTTTACCCGCTTCAATTTTGGATAAATCTAATACACTATTAATTAAGCTCAATAGATGTTTGGCAGAAAGGGTAACTTTATTTAAATCCCCCCGTATTTCATCATATTCCATGTCCTCAATATCATCGATTAATAATTCAGTATAACCAATAATAGCATTCATCGGCGTACGCAATTCATGACTCATATTCGCTAAAAATTCACTCTTAGCACTGTTTGCAGCTTCAGCAGTTAAGCGCATATTTTTTAGATGTTCATGCGTAAAATGAATACGCTTAACTAAAAATAAACCAAAAATTAAACTGGCTAATATTACAATGATAGTCAAAATAATTTCTATAGACTGGTAATAAAATTTTTGCTGCTCAATTTTTTTATCAATTGCATTTAAACGTAAAATACTATTATAAGATAAGCGATTAGCACTTTCCGTCATGCGGGTAAATAAAGGAATTGTATTTTTTAGATGGGTTTTAATTGCTGTGATATTTTCAAAGAATTGATTATAGTCTTGTTTTTTATGAAATTTTAAACGTGTATGTAGTAATATATTTAGGGCTTGAATACGTTGCTCTAATTCAATTATTTTAGGGCGTAACTCAATTGCTGTGAGTAGGAAGTTATCATTTTTACTAGGTGAATAGCTTAATATTTGTACCATTTCATCATGATTCTCTATATTCAGGGCAATATGCTTTTCAATTTCCCCCCCTTTTTCTAATACAAGCAATGCATGGCGTACCCTTGCAATAGATTCAGCAATACTTTTTGCATGAAAATTATTTTCTTTTTGTCGCCCACTTAATGGGGCAGTTTGAAAATAATAAATTTCTAATTGTTTTAAATTTTCATTAATAACCTGCCCAATCGCCATACGAACACGTTCATTTTCTGCTTCAAAATCTAATTGGGTTCTTAGGTTAATAAAAATATGATGTACTGAAATTAAAGAGATAAAACCAATAAAGAAGATACTAACAAGGAGGGCAAGTTGTAAGAAAGAATCACTTTTTTTAATCATTCATTATGCCGATAGAGAAATGTCATGATGACTCAATTATTTAGCCATTAAACTATAAAAATGGCTAGAAATAGTCTGAAGTTTTTTTCACTATATTTTCTATTAAATTAAAAAGAGAAGTATGATAATTATACATAGCTAATCATTTGAATTCTATTAATATATAAGGGGAGGTAATATACAAAATATATGCCAGCTTAATTTAAATAAAAAAGCTGAAATAATTTATCGTAATATCTCGAATTAATGAATAATAAATGAATGTAAAATATTTTATACCAAAGCAAGGAAGGGAAAATAAGGATAATACATATGAATTTCAATCTGCCAGTGTGGTGTGCTAGCAGATTAATAAATGATTATTACGATTAATGCTTATTGCATTTCAAACAGTTCAATTTTTTTACGAATATGAGTGATAATCGTTTGATCAACAATACGCTGTTGCTCATCAATTACTACACCTTCTAAAATATCAGCAATACGTTGTGCATTATTAATCATCAATTCAAATGCCACACGCCCATTAAAAGGGCCGGGTAGACGCATAAAACAGACTAAACCGGGGGTGGCAAAATTATCCATATGATTTGGTTTAAAAGTCCCCGGTTCTAGCATGTTAGCAATACTAAATACAGGATTTTTTACTTTCATCTCTCCCATACCATGATGATGAAAGATCTGCATATCCCCATATTTTAACCCCACTTCTTCAAGTACTGAAAAAATATCTGTACCTGCAAACATCTCTTTTTCAGAGCGAATAAATAAGGCAATGATCAATTCTTCTTCAGGGGGGCGGGGTGGTTGAGGAGAATGTACGACATCATCCAATACAGGCGGCTCATCAAAATCAGGTTCATTACGTTCAAAACGGTTAGTGGGTGAATCATCGAAATAGTGATCATCATATAAATCTCGATCAGGTTGTTCTAATAACTCCCGTCGATGGCGGCGGCGTTGTACCCCCATCATGATTAGTACAAGGATAAATAATAGACCAATACCTGCCACAATGTAGACCATATATTCATCACTGAGCAGTTGAGAGAGATTTTCCATAAACTTATTCCGTCACCATACTAACCGCCATATCAATATCTACTGCAACAGGTCGTGAAACACCTGCTTCTTGCATCGTTACACCCAGTAATTGATCAGCAATTTCCATTGTAATTTTGTTATGAGTAATAAAAATAAACTGTACACGCTCTGACATCGCTTTCACTAATTGGCTAAAGCGAGCTGTATTGGTATCATCTAAGGGGGCATCCACTTCATCTAACATACAAAATGGGGCAGGGTTTAGCTCAAAAATTGCAAAGACTAATGCAATGGCTGTCAGGGCTTTTTCACCCCCTGATAAAAGGTGAATAGTACTGTTCCGTTTCCCTGGAGGACGCGCCATAATCGTCACCCCAGCGGTTAAAATATCATCATCGGTTAATTCAACACTTGCCTGCCCCCCCCCAAATAAACGAGGGAACATTGATTGTAAATGCCCATTGACTGTCTCTAACGTTTGGCGAAAACGAGTACGGGTTTCACGATCAATAGTTTTAATCGCATTATCAAGCAAGCTTAGTGCCTTATCTAAATCTTCTTTTTGATCATCTAACTCTTGCTTACGTGCTTGTTGTTCTTCATATTCAGCTAAAGCGGCTAAATTCACCGTGCCCAGTTTTTCTACTTTACGCGTTACGGCTTCAATTTGTGATTGCCAACTGGGTTCATCGGCATATTCAGGCAATTCAGCTAATAAGGTAATCGGGCTTTGCTCTTCGGCTTCTAGCTGTTCTTCAATCGTTTGACGGCGTACAAGGTTGGCTTGGCTGTCCATACGCGCCTGTTCTAATACAGTACGTAACTGATTACTACGCTCTTCTAGAGTGTGGCGTTGCTGATCATAATCAGTGAGGGCAAGGCTCAGCTGTTCTACCGTTTGCTTACATTGCTGTAAATGCTCTTCAGTGACTGCTTTTTCTTCACTGGCAATGCCTAGCTGCATTTCCATTTCACTCACAGGAGCCAGCTGTTCTTCCAATTGCTCAGAGAGTTCATGACGTTTATCTTGTTGCTGAGCAAGTTGTGCTTGTAAACGCTCTAAACTTTGCTGAGTACGTTTTTTCTCTGTTTGCGCAGTGTGTAATTGTACTTCTGTTTGGTGTAACTGTGTGCGGGCTTGCTGTGCAGCTTGGCGTGCTTGCTCTTGACTAAGCTGTAATTGATCACGTTGTGCCGCTAAACGTTCCCGTTCATCAGCGAGTACTTCCATCGCTGCCAAGGCTTCATGTAGCATTTCATGTGCCTGTTCTTCAGCAATACCAGATTCTTCAAGCTGTTGCTGTAGTTCACTGATTTCTTCAGCAAAGCGTTGCTGTTGTTCGCGTAAGTGTTCTAAACGCGTATGTTTTGCCCCTTGCTGAGAATGCAACTCAGCACGTTGCTGGTTTAACTGCTTAAGTTGCTGTTGTGCTTGGGTATATTCGCTTTCATTGAGATGTAAATCACTGCGTTTTTGTTCTAATAATTGTGTCAGCTCAACCACACTATTATCTACACGCGTGAGTTTTTCTGCTAAGGTTTTAATCTCTTGCTCTCGGGCTAAAATCCCCGCTTGCTCATTGTCACCTTGCTGGCTATGTAACCAATAACGCCCTAACTGAATGCCTTCAGGGGTAATCAGTGATTCATGGGCTTGTAAATAGGGGCGTAATTGATAAGCCTGCTCCAAACTATCTGCCACCCACACTCCCACTAATAAATCATGTAAGGCAATGGGTGCCATTAATTTATCCACTAACAATGTACTGTGTTGTGCTAAGACGCTCTCTGCAACATTTGTTGCTTGTTGTTGCATTTCGATCACAGACAACTGCCCTGTTGGCGGTTGGTTTAAGGTATGTTGTAACTGGTTTAAATCCTCAATACATAAGGCGTTTAGTTGTGTACCTAACACAATCTCAACTGCACGCTCCCAGCCTTCATTCACCTGTATTTGCTCAGCAAGACGCGGGGTATCATGTAAACCATGTGCGTGCAGCCACGCGCCCATGTCAGCATTACTTTTACCCAGTGCAGATTCTTGCAAGGTTTCTAAAGAGGCTAATCGTCCACCATATTGATTGGCTTTACTATGTGCTTCATGTAAACGGCTGGCTAATTGCTGCGTTTCATCACGCAATTGGCTGACGTTGATTTGTAATTGCTGCGCGCCTGTCTCTGCTTCTTCACATTCTGCTTGGATGGCAGTATAAGCAATATCCAATTGTGCTACTTCAGCTTCAATTGTCTGTAAATCAATACCACGATGGGCTTCTTCAGCCTTCATTAATCGCTGCTGATTTTGTTGTAACTGCTGCTCTAAATGCTGTATTTCACTGCGAATGACTTGTGCACGTTGTGTAGGTTCCGCAGCACGTAAATTAAATTCATCCCATGAAATATGCCAGTCTTGCAACAAGGTTTCCGTTTGACTGAGATGTTCATGGACTTGTTCATCCGCTTCACGCAGAGCTTCTACTTGTATCGCCAGCTCATCATGCTGCTGTTTATACTCAGCAAGCTGTATTTCATCATCAGCACTGTGTTGTGCATTATTGGCAATATCTTCATTGAGTTGCTCAATATCCCATAGTAATTGCTGATGGCGTTCATGATGATGTTGAATTTGTTGTTCTAATTGTTGGATTTGCGTATCTAATTGATAAAACTGTTCTTGATAACGGGTTAAATCAGCTTGTGCATGTTCTTGCTGAGCGCGCTGCTCGGTATTGGTGCCTTCCAATTGCTGCAAAGCATTTAAATCATTGGCTAATTGTTCTGCATTATTATCAATTAATTGTTGTTGTTCATGAATAGCTTGATCTAAGCTTGTCCAGCGTAAGGCTTGTAATTGTGCTTTGAGGAGTTTTTCAGAAGTTTTTAACTCTTTAAATTTTTCCGCCGCTTTTACTTGCTTTTCAAGCTTATTTAATTGGCGTTGCAATTCATGACGTACTTCATCCAAACGCGCCATATTATCGCGGGTATGCTTCATATTATTTTCAGTTTCACGGCGACGTTCTTTATATTTAGAAATCCCCGCCGCTTCTTCAAAAAATACCCGTAATTCTTGTGGTTTGGCTTCAATTAAACGTGAAATCATGCCTTGTTCGATAATGGCATAACTGCGTGCCCCTAAACCCGTGCCTAAAAATAAATCAGTAATATCTTTACGGCGACACTTCACCCCATTCATAAAATAGGTGGATTGTCCTGTACGGTTGATTTGACGTTTGACCGCAATTTCACTATTAGGGGGGTGTTGAGGTAGATTCACCTCTTCAAAGACTAATTCAACATAGGCGGTTTCAACAGGTTGGCGCGTACTAGAGCCATTAAAAATCACATCGGTCATGGAAGCACCGCGTAAATGCTTGGCGGAGCTTTCTCCCATCACCCAGCGCACGGCATCAATCACATTAGATTTGCCACAGCCATTAGGTCCCACCACCGATACACGGTTGCTGGGAAAAGGCAGCGTTGTGGCATCAACAAAGGATTTAAAACCTGCCAGTTTAATTTTGCTTAAACGCATTGATCGTTATTCGTTATAATCGTAAATAAAAAGCTGTAAACACTACAGTAAAAAAGAATGTCCGTATTTTACCTTGTATAGGGCAAAATTAACAATCTACATACTTTTCATTCATGACCACTGAATTTAATTGTTTACGTTTTTCCCATTGTAGCTGCTCTAATTCAGGTTGAGGAAGGAAAGCATCCACATAACCTAAACATAAATAGGCAATTAATTGATGGGATTTGGGGGCATTCACCGCTTTTTTAACACAGTGAGGATCAAGAATACTGACCCAGCCCATACCAATATTAAGAGAGCGTGCCATCAGCCACATGTTTTGCACCGCACATACGACACTGTATTGCCCCATTTCAGGCATAGCAGTTTGTCCTAATACAGGTTGAGTACTGGGTTTATAAAATACAGCAATATTAATAGGTGCGTCGGTAATACCTTCTAGTTTTAAACGCTGATAAAGGGCTTGTTTTTCAGTAGAGAAATGATTTGAAGCTTGGTTATTTTTTTGTTGAAAGCTGTCTTTAATAATATTTTTTGTATTTTCATCTTGAATGACAACAAATTCCCACGGTTGAGAAAAACCTACAGAGGGGGCATTCACTGCGGCTAACAGTATTTTTTCAATATCAGCCTCATCAAGTGGCGTACTTAAAAAGCGATTTCCTCTTACATCACGTCGATTAATGATAATTTCTTGTAATAATTGGCTTTCATCTTCAGTAAACTGTCTACCACACATCATAGAGGAACCACTTTCAGCTGGAATAAAAAAGAAATAAGGCGTATTTTTACGTTAAGTTATTTATGCAGTATAACAAACCTATTTCTATCCTATGCACTGAATCACTGCCATTAAGTTAAGGATTAAAAGCACTACTCCCCTCGTTACAACGCTTTGCGTTGTAATGCAGTCAAGGAAGCTCCGCGTCCTCTCCTCTAAGCTGACATCTTGGTAGCTTTCAGCAAGATGACGCAGAGCGTCAGGGACGGGATTCCAGCGCGGAGCGCGTGGAACCAGATAATCCTTAACTTAATGGCAGTGATGCACTGAATCAAGAAACCCAATATTTTCAAGCATTCAATCATGCCACTATCATAAAAAATACTTACAGCTTACGTACTAAAGTCAATCCATCAGCAACAGGAAGCATACTAATATCAACGCGTTTATCATGTTTTATTTTACTATTGAGTGTATGGATAGCTAAAATATCACTATCAGCAATACGCTCACGCATGGTGTCGTCTAGTAAAGTAGGATCAACAACAGAACCAAATAAAAATACATTATCAATTGCCATCAATCCCCCTGAACGTAATAAGCGCAAGGCTTTTTCATAATAGCCATCATAATTGCTTTTATCAGCATCAATAAAAGCAAAATCAAAACTATTTTCATGCCCTTCATCCAATAACTGATCTAAGCTCTCTAAAGCAGCTCCTAGTTTTAATTCAATTTTATTGGCAACGCCTGCTTTTTGCCAAAAATCCTGTGCAATGGCTGTCCATATCTCATTAATATCACAGGTAATGGTAACACTGTCATCAGGCATCGCTAAGGCAACACTCAAGGCACTGTAACCCGTATACGTACCGACCTCTAAGGTTTTTTTAGCTCCGATCATTTTTACCAATAACGCCATAAACTGCCCTTGCTCGGGCGGGATTTGCATAATAGCACTGGGCTCTTTTGCAGTGACTGCGCGTAGTTCAGCTAATACAGGCTGTTCACGTAAAGACATTGATAAAAGGTAGTTATGTAATTGGCTTGATGCCTGAAGATCACTTTTTTTCATTCTTGACTCTCTGCTCCAAAACCTAATAATAATAAT